>Ga0306912_1000049_pt1 | contig 72717 bp, 57 predicted proteins | sample AntRauFillE10628_FD_190443 | JGI IMG/M metagenome (GOLD analysis project Ga0306912, IMG submission 190443) | Saline lake microbial communities from Rauer Islands, Antarctica - Metagenome Filla E10 #628 (v2) (version 2) | ecosystem: Environmental > Aquatic > Non-marine Saline and Alkaline >...
GTTAGCGCCGATGGTACTACATACTGTGGAAGAGTAGGTCGCCGCCTTCTTATACTAAACCCTTCTTTACTTAACGTAATGAAGGGTTTTTTTTGTTTGTATATGTTTGAAACATAAAAATTAAGACATGAGTCTTGTCGCTTCTATGACTCTATTCCCTTCAATTGTCATTGCAAAAATTAAATAGTCGCTTTTACCTCCGATAGTACACTTAAGTTTCTTTTGTAGCTCATCTGTGTTTAGCTGGAAGTTTTTACTAATGAGATTAACTTGGTTACCTTTAATAACCTTCCTTATTTTTTTGTAGTTAATCGACTCGATTGTCTTTACCTTATAAATTTTGCCAGGAATGCTTAAAATCCGTTTTTCTGAGGTATATAGATTTGTGTGCTGTTCTAATTTCTTCAATTTATACCTCATTCCAATTATATCGTTTAATCCTGATTTCATGATCCCTGAATCAAGCTCGTATAGGTATTGAGAACATTTAGATAATTCTATTCTAGCTAATTGTTCTTTATTTTCATCTATAGAAATAAATGAGTATTTTTTTTTCGTTTGATAGTTATAAATTTTTATAGTCTTCGAATTTTGTTTTCTCCAATCTATAATCCAAAGTAGTTCTTTAACCTCATTTTTTACTGAAATGATATGTACTTCTTTTACTCCTTTTAACTCCTTATATCCCATGTCTAGATCATACATAGGAGATGTTTTGAGCATTAATTTTTCTGATTTCTCTTCTATTACTTTTAGATGGTCAATTATGTTAGGAAGTGAGTCCTTTAATTGAAATACTTTTGTGTTTTCATTTCTTCTGGATGGATCTATATAGATCCAATTATAGACTTGACTGTTTTTTTGTAACAAGTCTATTGAGTCTTCATTCGTTATTTCAAAATTATCGACCTTAAAAACTTTAATATTATGTTTAACTATTTTGCATAATTCAGGATTTAGTTCTGTATATATTAAAGTGTTGACTTTTTTTGAAAAGTAATATGAATCTATACCAAAACCGCCAGTCATGTCTAAAAGATTTTGACCTGAGACCAGTTTGGATTTATGTAAAGCTGTAATTTCTGAAGATGTTTGCTCTAGATTAAGCATCGGGGGGTAAACAACTTTCTCATTTTTATACCAATGAGGAAGTTTCTTTTTTGCTTTTTTCTTACCAATTATTTGATTTACAATATCTTTAATATCGATATGCTGAAAAGGACTTCCTTTAAGAATCAAATCAGGAATCGATTTATTGATATTTTCCTCTATGAACCTACTGACTTCTGGTTTAGTAAGTTCTTCAAATCTTTTCTCTTCTAATTTCATAAAGAGCTATTCCTAAGGTTTGGGCAACATTTAAGCTTGAGTTTGTGCCAAGCATTTTAATATGATAGTTTTTATCTAATCTATTAAGAGTTTCGCTATCAATACCTGATTTTTCATTTCCTAGTACAAGGAGAACAATACTGCTTGCATTTCCTTTATAAGACGTCATATTTTCACTGTTTTCTGTAACTTCGATTCCAATGGTTGTCCCTTCAAATGTATCTAGTAGACTTATTTTATCTTCATAAAAACAAATATTTAAATTGTTCTCTGTAGATCTTGAGGTTCTTTTAAAACGGTTACTTCTTAAATAGCCTCTGTTGGACTCATGAATCCAAATATTTTTAACTCCAAATGCCTCAGCATTCCTGAAAATACTCCCAAGATTAGCTGGACTGTCTAATCTCTCTAGTAGTAAATTGATTTCACTATAAACTCTTTCCTTGGTATTGAAATTCGTTTCGCTATGTGTTAACTGTTTATCGGGCATATTTCAATATAGGAAAGCATATTTAATAATATTAGCGCCCATCTTTAATGCCTTAAGGCGTACTTCTTCAGGATCGTTATGAACAGATGAATCTTCCCAACCATTTCCTAAATCACTTTCATAAGTGAATAAAACCATCAACCTTCCTTTATCATCTTCAATTCCAAAAGCCTGTGGGGGCTTTCCATCGTGTTCATGAATTTTAGGTAATCCATTTTCAAAAATAAATTTAGTTGAAAATATAGGATGATCGGAAGCTAATTCTTTAAATTCTTTATTAGGGAATACTTTTTTTATTGCTTTTCTGAAATAAGGGGATAACCCATAATTATCATCGGCATGGAGAAAACCTCCACTCAATAGATAAAGTCTTAAATTTTGAGCGGCTTCATCTGAAAAGAAGATATTTCCATGTCCTGTTAAATGTACAAAAGGATAGTTAAATAATTCTGGATCCTCTGGTTTTACCTCTTTTATGTTTTCGTTAATATTAGTATCTGTATTTGAATTTACGAACTTAACAAGATTTGGCAATGATGTAGGGTTGCTATACCAATCGCCGCCACCATCATATTTTAATAAAGCTATATCCTGAGAATAGATGGTTATAGAAAAAAATATAAAAAAATAAATTATCAACTTCATATTGACTTCATTAAATTTACAGTATGACAGGCTACAATACCAGCCGTTTCCGTCCTTAGTCTTGCCTCAGACAATGAAATGGGAATAAACTGATATTTTAATGCCTTTTTTATTTCATCTATAGAAAAATCTCCTTCTGGGCCTATCAAAATCAAGTTATCTCTATTTGCTGCTTCAGATAATTTCTCTTTTTTTTCATCTTCACAATGTGCAATCATTTTCTTCGACTTCACATCCATTTCCATGAAATCGCTAAAAGAAACCATGGGGTTCAATATTGGCAACGTATATTTTAAAGATTGTTTCATGGCTGCTTGTAGGACCTTTTCATAGCGCTCTGCTTTAATTCTTCGTCTTTCGCTATGATCACATAACAAGGGCGTTATTTCATCAATTCCAATCTCAGTAGCCTTTTCTAAAAACCATTCAAACCTGTCATTGGCTTTAGTCGGTGCAATAGCAATATGAAGTCGGAAATTAGGTTTTTTTTCCTCGATAATGGTTTTTACCTCTACTTTACATTCTTTAGGGTGATTGCTTATCAATATCCCTTCAGCGCAGATTCCTAAACCATTAGTAACATATATTTCTTCACCAATTGCTTTTCTTAAAACTTTAGAAATATGTCGGCTTTCCATTGCATTTATAGAAATACTGGTAGCTGAGGAGTCAAAATTTGGTTCGTAAAAGAGTTGCATTTACAGAGGTGTTTCCAAGACTAGAATTTCTTCGATGAGTATGGGAGAATAACTTTTTGATATAAGGTAATACCAATTTTCAGATATTAGATCGACTTTAAAAGTTTCGTTAGCTACACGCATACTTGACAAGGCTGCATCTTGGAAGCCCTGGGGAACGCTCCTTTTTTTGAACCATCCAGAATCTCCTCCTCTATTTTTACTCATGTCCATAGAATACATTTGCGCTAAAGTCGGGAAGCTATATGTTTTGGCCATTTGAAGTATTTTATTTCTTTGTTTCTCTATATCTTCATACTCCAGTTCACTACCATCAAAAAAATGTAATTGAGCCTATAGTGCTCTACATTTACCTTTTCAAGAACTGTGAGTTTCTTTTTATTAGCTTTATTAAGCTTAATAGATTGCCCAACTTTTAAATTGAATAACTTACTTGCTAACCTAGAGTTATGCTTTTCTTTATTAAATATAGATAAACTTCCTTCTGATTTATAGTCTGCGATTTCTTCCTCTGATAATCCAAAGTCATCAAAAACAGTACGGTTGTATTGGAATAAATTGTTTTGAGCATTCAACTGAAATGTTGCAACAATTAAAAACAGGACTAGTATTTTCATAAAACTTTATCTTTAAATGGTATATCTTGCTTTGGATGCCGACGATAAGTCAGCGAATTCATTATTTTGATACTTTAAGTATCCTACAATCCCTATCATCGCTGCATTATCTGTGCAAAACTCAAATTTTGGGATAAAAACAGTCCAGTTGTCCGTTGTTTGTTTTTTGACTAGAGCTTCACGTATTCCCGAATTAGCAGAAACTCCTCCTCCAATAGCAACCTGACGTATTCCAGTCTCTTTAACAGCTTTCTCGAGTTTTGATATTAAAATATCTACTACTCTATATTGAAAAGAGGCACAAAGATCTTCAATGTTGTTTTCTATAAAAGCAGGATCTTCTTTAACTTGTTTTTGTAAAAAATAAAGCACAGAGGTCTTTAAACCACTAAAACTAAAGTCTAAGCCTTTTACTTTTGGTTTAGCAAATTTGAATGTTTTTGGATCTCCTTGTTTTGAAAGTTTATCTATTTCTGGTCCAGCAGGGTAGGGAAGATTGAACATTTTTCCACATTTATCAAAAGCCTCACCAATCGCATCATCTAAAGTCTCACCAAGGACTTCCATGTCGAAATAGCTTTTCACATTTACAATTTGTGTATGTCCACCACTAATAGTAACTCCTAAAAACGGAAATTCAGGAGGTGTTGGATGGGTGTCTGCAATAAAATGAACAAGCAAATGCGCTTGCATATGGTTCACCTCTATTAAAGGAATATCCAATCCAAGACTTAAAGATTTTGCAAAAGAGCTTCCTACCAATAGTGATCCCATTAAACCTGGGCCTCTTGTAAAAGCAATTGCAGACAGCATATCTTTAGTTATTCCTGCAACTTTCAAAGCCTGGTCCACTACTGGAACTATATGTTGTTGGTGTGCACGAGAGGCTAGCTCTGGGACAACACCTCCATATTTTTTATGAACATCTTGTGTAGCCACAATATTGCTAAGGACTTTATCGTAACAAAAAACAGCTGCCGATGTATCGTCGCAAGAAGATTCTATGCCCAAAACATATGTTTTTTTGGATTCTGGCATGATTTAGTTCCTATTATCAAATTAGTCTAGCAAATCTAAATAAATTTGTGGCTTTCTAAAGAGCATTTAGGATTAGTATTTGATATATATTTGATGAAAAATATAGAGTTAAGAGTGTTTAAAAAGATTTGGAATTTTACAAAAAAATTATTTACAGCAATTATTCTTTTGCTATTGCTTTTAGTTTTAATCTTTTTAATCCCTCAAATACAGTCTTATTACGCTAAAAAATTAACCACCTCTTTCAACGAGTCTTATAACACCAACCTTTCCATTAAGTCTTTAAAGATTAATTACAAGGGTAACATCGTATTAAACGACCTATTGTTGAGGGACGACTACGACGATACTATCATTTACACGAAGACTTTATCCACATCATTAATTAATATTGCTGGATTCTCCGATAATGATATTCATTTTTCAAACACTGAATTTGATCATCTTATATTCAAATTAAAACAATATAAAAATGAAGATGAGGATGAATTTTCTAAATTTCTAGAAAAATTAATTGATACTACATCTTCTTCAGATCAACCTTTTCAGCTTAAAATTAATAGAGTTCTCGCCTATAATGGAGAATTTATCGTCGAAAATGAAAATATAAGTAGCAGTCCTACTTTTTCTATTCAAAATCTAGATTTTAATCTCTCCAATTTCAAACTTTATGGACCTAAACTCAATCTTAACTTGAGGCGTATGTCTGGTATTTTAAAACAAGGAATTATTGTTGAAGATTTCAGTACTGTTTTTGAATATACTCCCAGTCAAATGGTCTTTCAAAATTTATACTTAGAGACTCCTTATTCGCAAATAAAAGGTCAACTTCAATTTAATTATGAGAGAGAGGATTTAAAATATTTTTTTGATGAAGTAAATTTAAAGGCCACTTTTAATAATTCTACTCTATCCAGTACAGACCTTAGGCGGTTTTATGATGGTTTTGGCTATGGACATCAAATCTCTTTTAATGGAAATGCCAATGGACAACTCAATAATCTTAATCTAGAATCTTTAAGATTAAAGGGCCTAGCACAGACAAATTTCTCTGGCAGTCTTAAGTTGATGAATTCTTTTGGTGATGCTCCTTTTGCATTAGAGGCTTCTTCCGTTGATTTGACGACCACTTATGGAGATTTGATAGAATTATTACCTAAAGATTTAAAACCAAACCTACCAGACTTTTTTAAAAAACTAGGTAAAACCAAGTTGTTAGGTAAAATAGATTTATCAAAAGATAAACTAAGCACTATCCTAAAGGTAAATACAGAGATTGGGGAGGCCTCCATAAATTTAAACTTCGATGATTATCAAAATCCAAATGCAGTAAAATATGCTGGTTTTGTTGATGTATCAGGTTTTGATTTAGCCTCTTTTTTTGATACAAACTCTTTGGGCATAACCTCTTTCAATCTGAATGTAAACGGATCTGGATTTACAAAAGAGTCCCTTAATACACTTGCTTTAGGAAAGATTAATTCTATAGTTGTCAATAATTATAATTACAAAAATATAGAACTGAATGGAAATTTAAAGGCACCCTATTTCAATGGAAGCCTAGAAAGTTTAGATCCCAATTTTCAATTCGTGTTTGAAGGTTTGTTAGATGCTTCAGGTGAAGAAAATATATTTGACTTTAATGCGGATATTTACTACGCGGATCTTTATGCTTTAAACATTGTGAAAAGGGATACAGTTGCTGATTTTAAAGGCAACCTCAATGTAAATCTAAAAGGTAATTCCATAGATGAGCTTAAAGGTCAACTCAAATTTAATTCTTTTGAATATAAAAATCAATTAGATAGTTTTCAATTCGAAGAACTTACCGTTGTGTCCTCATTTCAACAAAATCAACAAACAATAACCATAGATAGTCCAGACGTTATTAGCGGGAAATTAGTCGGTGATTTTAAATTAACAAAGTTGCCCGAGCTCTTTTCTGAAGCTATTGAAAATCTCTATTTCAGAAGCGAAGAAGATCCATCCAAAAATTATCAATATATCGATTTTGATATTGACATCTACAATAAAATTGTGGAAGTCTTTTTCCCCGACATTGAAGTCTCTGCAAACACCTTTATAAGAGGCTCAATTGATGCTAGTGAAAACGACTTTTCTCTAAATTTCAGGTCACCTTTAATAGGGGTTTATGACAATACCTTTGAGAACATAAACATCCAAATCGACACTAATAATCCTTTATATAATTCTTATGTTGAGATCGAAAACATATTGACTTCCTATTATGATATCAATGATTTCAATATGATCAATGTGAATTTGAAAGACACCTTATTTGTAAGAACAGAATTTAAAGGAGGTCAATTTCAAAAGGATAATTACAATCTTAGTATCTATCAAACTTTGGATAGCGAAAATAAATCAACCTTTGGTTTTAAGCGATCTAGTATAGTTTTTAATGATAACCTTTGGTTTATCAATAAAGAATCTAATAAAAAAAATAAAGTTGAAATAGAAAGGGGGTTTAAAAACTTCAATATTGATTCTATTTCATTATCGAGTGGAAAACAGGCGATGCTTTTGAACGGGATTTTAAAAGATTCTACCTTCAAGGACTTGAACCTTAAATTTGAAGATGTTGAATTGGCGGATATTATTCCAAAACAAGACAGTATAACTTTCGAGGGAACTGTAGATGGAAGTCTAGACATCTATCAAAAAGATAATATTTACAGTCCAAACCTAAATCTTGTGATTGATAAATTCAAATTTAACTCCATTCCTTATGGACAATTCTTGCTGAAGGCTAATGGGAATAAAGACTTAAGTTCTTTTGATATCGTTTCTGAACTCCAATTGCAAAATGAGTCCTTGTTCAAAGCTGAAGGTTCAACTTTTACGGTAGAAAACAATCAATATTTCGATGTAGACTTAAATTTTAATAAACTTGATTTGCAGTCGTTTAGTGTTTTTGGAGAAGAAGTAATCTCAAACATTAGGGGTCTTGCATCAGGAGAAATAGATGTTAGTGGTAAAATTCAGAATCCTTTTTTCAATGGAGAGTTAAGATTACATAAAGCGGGGATGAAAGTTCCTTATTTAAATGTAGACTTTGATTTTGATGCTAATTCAAAAATCAGATTTGATAATAAAGAGTTTATCTTCGACAACATTGGGCTTACAGATGTAAAATACAAGACTAAGGGTATCTTAAGTGGTAAAATTGCCAATCGTGAATTTAAAAATTGGAATCTCGATCTGAATATTTCCTCCAATAACTTGGTTGTTCTTGATACCGATTTCAAGGATGGTGATTTATATTACGGAACTGCATTTATAGATGGTAATGCTTCTATTAGAGGTCCTTTGGACGAAATAGAAATAAACGTGCAGGCAAAAACACAAAAAAATACGGTGTTTAAAATACCCCTGGATGATTCAGAATCCTTGGGAGACAATTCCTTCATTTACTTTTTGAGCTTAGAAGACAAACTCTCCAAAGAAGCTGGCCGAGAAATACAATTGAAAGAGGTTAAGGGTTTAAGTCTTACTTTTGATTTGGATATAACCAGAGATGCTGAAGTTGAAATCGTAGTCGACCCGACCAATGGAAGTAGTTTAAAAGGAAGAGGAGCAGGAACTTTGCTTATTGAGATTAACACTAACGGGAAGTTCAAAATGTATGGTGATTTTGTAGCTTATGAGGGAGAATATAATTTTAAATACTCAGGGTTGGTTCAAAAACGCTTTGAAGTTGTTCCGGGTTCTAACTTAACTTGGAATGGAGATCCTGTTCGCGCTAATATAGATGTTCAAGCAAAATATGTGACGGAAGCTAATCCGGCAATTTTACTTGAAAACCCAACAGTGAATCGTGAAATCCCTGTGGAAGTTATTATTAATCTCGGAGGTCAAATTGTTCAACCAAATATTGAGTTTAGCTTAAATTATCCCAATTTATCTTCTGTTGTTAAAAGCGAGTTGGAATATAGAGTACAAGGCAGAGAAAATACTGAATTACAAGCTTTGTCTTTAATTACTCAAGGTACATTTTACAGTCAGGCAGGACTTGGGCAAAATGCTATTACAGGGAACCTTATTGAGCGAGCTTCAGGGATTGTGGATGATATCATCTCAGAAGATGATAACAAATTTAAATTAGGGCTCAATTACCAACAAAACGACAGAAGTCTTACCCAAAATAATTTGGCAGATAGAGTAGGACTTTCCTTGAGGACAAAAATATCGGATAGAGTTTTAATTAGCGGTAGATTTGGTGTTCCTGTGGGAGGAGTCTCAGAATCTGTAGTTTTTGGAGATGCTGAAATTAACTTTTTGTTGAATGAAACTGGTAGTTTACGTGCCAACGTTTTTAATAGAGAAAGTGATATTCAGTTTATAGGGGAGGAGCTAGGATATACTCAAGGTATTGAGCTTAGTTATACTGTAGATTTCGATACTTTTAAGGAATTGATCAATAAGATTTTGAACGAAGACTACGAGAAGAGGGAAAAAAGTAAAACAATTATTGAGGATAGTGAAGCTATCGAATTACCTTCCTATATTAAATTCCCTTCCAATAGACCCTCTAATTGATTATTCGTTTCCAGTTTGCAATCAATATTCCTATAGACAATAGGCATATACTTGAGGCGATTCCAAATAATAAAAAATCTTTGTAGATAAGGTACCCTGTTGCGAATAGAGCAGCATAAACTCCACAAACTCCACAGGCAAATCCAATAAATTTATATTTAAAGTTTTTATATTTATTGGAGCCATCATAAATCCTTTCTTCAAAAGCTTTTATGGTACCCTCGTCAGTTGGTTTTGTAAGTAAACTTACTGAGACCCAAACAATGGTAGTCACTACAACTCCAAATATAAGCTCAACGTAAGATTCTATGTCCCATAGAGCGAAAGATTTGCCAATAAAGAAAACAACGGCAATTATAAATGAAGACAGCATTGCTGCAATTTCACTGTACGGGTTTATTCTGTTCCAAAACCATCTTAAGATAAAAAGTAAACCTGTTCCAGCTCCAATTTGGAGTAGTAGGTCAAAAGCTTCTTTTGCTTCTTCCAAAACAAGTGCTAATAGTGCGGAGCAAATCATCATGACCAAGGTGGAGAGTCGTCCAACTAGGACTTTATTAAATTCTGAAGCTTCAGGTTTTAAGAATCTTACGTAAAAGTCGTTTACAACATAGCTACTTCCCCAGTTTAGATGAGTTGAAATTGTACTCATGAATGCAGCAATCAAAGAGGTGACCACAAGTCCTAAGAGACCCGATGGCAAATACGATAACATTGCAGCATAAGCCAAATCATCTTTGATGTAATTTTCATCGAGATTCGGAAATGCAGCGGCCAAACTTGAAAGATCTGGAAAAATGACAAGAGACGCTAGGCCAATTATAATCCACGGCCAAGGTCTTACAGCGTAGTGAACTACAGTAAAAAGCAAGGTCGCCAAAGTGGCATGTCTTGTATTTTTAGCTGCCAGCATTCTCTGCACGATATAACCACCACCACCAGGTTCTGCGCCTGGATACCAAACACTCCACCATTGAACAGCGAGAGGAACAATAAGAATTGGGATGTAAACTTCTGGATTAGAAAAATCTGGAAACAAAGAGGTTTTGCTTTGAACTTCAGGAATAGAAAGTAATTGGTCAATTCCACCAATTTCTGGCATTTGTACAATGTATATGGTAGCCCAAACACTTCCAGTAATAGCTATTGCAAATTGAACAAAGTCTGTAAGGATAACCCCTTTGAGGCCACCGAGCATGGAGTAGAGAACAGTTATGGAACAAGATACCACCAAGGATTCAACAGCAGAAAAATCGAACATGACGTGTCCAATTTTAATAGCCGCTAAACAGACGGTGGCCATGATAACAATATTGAAGAAGACGCCTAAATAGATGGCTCGGAAGCCTCTTAAGAATGCAGCGCTTTTTCCACTATATCTAAGTTCGTAGAACTCTAGGTCGGTAGTTATTTCACTTTTTCGCCAAAGTTTTGAATAAAAAAATACCGTTAACATACCTGTTAATAGGAAACTCCACCATACCCAATTGCCATAAACTCCATCGTTTCTAACGATACCAGCGACAAGGCCAGGAGTGTCTGCTGCAAAGGTTGTAGCCACCATTGAGATTCCCAATAACCACCACGACATGTTCCTACCAGAAAGGAAAAAGTTTTTAGCACTCTTTCCACTTTTTTTGGAAACATAGATACCAATCCCTAAGCTTATAACAAAAAAAGCAATAATAATACTCCAGTCTACAAAGCTTAGTAACATAATGCTATTTATTATACGCGATAAAACTGATCTCTACATTAGCATTTTTAGGTAATTTGGCGACTTGTACGGTTTCTCTTGCTGGAGCCGTATCTTCATCAAAATAGCTGCCGTAAATAGCATTAATTTTTGAAAAATTATCCATATTGGATATAAAAATGGAAGCTTTTATAACATGATTGAAATCCATTTTTGCGGCTTCTAATATGGCTTCTAGACTTTTCATAACCCGGTGTGTTTCTATTTCAATAGAGTCAAATTGGGTTTCTCCTGTCTCTGGATCAATTGCAATCTGTCCGGATGTATATAAGAATCCGTTGATGAGGACAGCTTGATTATAAGGTCCAATTGGAGAGGCTGCATGTTTTGTTTTAATAATTTCTTTCATAATCGATTATTGTAAAGTTCTATCTCGTTCTCTGTTTCTATCGTATTTCACATCTTGTAAAATATTGGATTTAATACCTATAAAGAAAAACCAGGATCTACGCACCCCAAATGGAGTCCAGTTAAAACTCATTTGCCAACTCTTTAAATCTTTAGCAAATCTTAACTGTGTAAAAGAGAATCCCTTATTTCTCAAATCATAACCAGAGGACACACCAACATTCCAAGTAGGGGATAATTCTACATCTCCAGAAAACATAATCGAGTGGGAGCTTATTTCATTCTCCCTAGCAGTGTTAGAGTAGGTCATGGTGTATGATAAATTCAGATTCCAAGGAATAGCATAGTTGTAAAATTCATTTTCATCACTCACTGGTTCTTTGTCTGGATTTGGACGATTCAGCATCTCACTAGTTCCAAAAAGATCATCGGGTCTCCCTCCGTTAAGATAGCTTTCAGAGTCAAAATCCTCTTCTTCCTCTTCTTCTCCTTCTTTTTTCTGAAAATCTTTGTTCGATAAAGAATAACTAAAACTGGCATTACCTCTAGTCAATCTGAATAAACTTCCTCCGTTATTAATATTGAGTTTATCTATCCTTCTATTGTTGCTATTCAAAGCATACATGTCTAGAGTACCTAAAAAGTTGATAGCCAGTTTATCTTGGACAATTGGTAAGGTTCCTCTTAAAGAAAGTGGGCTTAAATTGAGAGAGTCTGTAGCAAAATTATAGTTGGTGCTTATTCCGAAATTACTAAGGAGCATCACTTTTTTAAACCGTTCGTCACCGGAGAGAGTAGAGTCTTTTTTACGAACTTTAGCTTCCAAATCATTGGTAATATTGAAAGACATACTACTAGAAAATTGATTTCCTGGAGCTCCGTTCAGGGTACCTTCAAACCTAGAATATTCAACTACTTCATCTTCTAGGCCAGCAATTCCTGTTCTTACATACTCATCATAATATTGGTCGAAAGCTGGGTTTATATTATAGGAAACGGAAGGTCTAATAACATGCCTTATAGCTTTAATTTTGTTATCATCTCCAAAAGGAAACATTCCATAAACTGTTGTTCCTACTGAGGTTGAAAAGTCATAAGTTCTATAGGAATCAAATCCAGTGATTGTATCCCTTTCTACTTGGCGCAGCTGCTCGTCAAAGCGTTGTTCAAAAGTTTTGAGGGTCCATACCTCATTGTAATTGGCACTTGTACTAACACTAAAATGATCAAATATTTTGAAGTTAGTAGAAATAGGAATAGTATGCCTTGCCCCAACATCCGCTCCCTCAAACATCTCAGGCTGAAAGAAAAGGGAGTCTGTAGTCGTTATTCTATTTTCTGCTCTTACGTTATACTGAAGGTTTATATTTTGAATAGCTCCCTTTTTGTTTCCCTTATTAGGTTCAAAAGGAAAAATCCTACCAACACTAAATTGGAGAGTGGGTAAAGTCAGGTTGATGACTTCGGTATTGGTATTTTGGTTATGGGTTGCTGAAATGTTCAAATTCATACCCAGCTCTCCTTCAAATGATTTTGAATACGATACTGAAGAATTCAATGTGTTGTTCAAAAAATTACCAGTATTATTTTGATTTACAGATTGTTGATAGTAATCACTCGAGCCTAGATTTACAGAAGCCGAAAATCTTGAAGATGGATTTGATTTTTGATCTTGGCTGTGGCTCCACCTTAAATTATAAACAGTGGTTTCGCTAAAATCTGGAAAACCGCGTTCTTCCAGAAGCAATTTTTCATATCTAAGGGCAATATTTCCATTGAATCGATAACGGACATTATAATTGCTTTCTAGCCGTAAACCGTAACTTCCATTGGTGTAATAATCTCCTTGCACAGCTAAATCTGCATTATCACTTATCGCAAAATAATAACCTCCATTTTGAAGAAAGAATCCTCGATTTCTGTTCTCTCCATACGAGGGTATAATAAATCCAGACGACTGTTTATCTGTTAAAGGGAAATACCCAAAAGGAAGCCCTAGAGGAGTTGGAACATCGGCGATATACATGTTTACAAATCCAGTAACGATTTTGCTATCAGGGACAAATTTTATTTTTCTGGCGAAGAAGTAATAATCCGCATCGTCAACATCTTCTGCAGTTGTAAATTTAGCATTGGCCAGGTAATAAATGGAATCATTCTGTCTTTTTGAAATTTCACCCTTTACTTTAAAGCCTCCTTGTTCTGTCCTAGAATTGAAGACCAAGGCCTTTTGCGTTTTGAAATTAAAGATTAAACTGTCGGGTTCTATAAGGTTGTCTCCTTGTTTAAAGGTGGGCATTTGAGTGTATGCCCCAGTGGAATCGACAATACCAGCAGCAAAAACTTCTTGACTTTTATTATCAAGTATAATTCTACCAGCAGTTATAACCATATCACCATAAATGACTTCGGCTTTATTATATAAATACATCTTATTTTCCTTCCTAGATAATCTTTTGTAATCTTTTGCAAAAGCATCTACTACATCGGTAAGGGTTTCTCTTTTCTTGTTGACTGTAGTTTGTGGAAGTGTGTCTCCTATAGTAAATCTTATGGTTTGGGTTAAAGAGTCTACTCGATTTTTAATGAGATAGCCCAAATCTGAGTCCTTAGAATCTTTTTCTTGTCCATACAGGCCAAAGTTGATAAAAAGTCCTATCAAAAAAAGTATGTGAAGTAAGTTTGTACGCAATGCTTTTGTACTATTTTTGTAAAAGTGGCCTATGTTTTGAAGCCTCAAAATTACATTTTATTTTTATGCTACCTATAAAACTTTTAAATATCATCATCTATAATCAAATCTATGTTTAGAACTAACTATAGTCTCCAACTAATATTGCTTTGCTTTCTTCTAGTGGCTATACCTATCGACTCTATTTCCCAGTCCAAAAATAAGAAGTTTGTTGTTATACTTGACGCAGGACATGGGGGTAAAGATTCAGGAAATACCGGAAATAATTATTTGGAAAAGGATATAGCCTTAAGTATTGCACTAAAGATCGGTAAACAATTAGAAAAATATGATGACTTACAAGTCATTTATACTAGGAAAAAAGATGTTTTTATTCCACTGGATAAAAGGGCAGAAATCGCTAATAAAGCTTCTGCAGACCTATTTGTTTCGATCCATTGTAACGGCGTAAATAATAGTTCTCCTTCTGGAACTGAAACTTTTGTTTTGGGTCTTCATAGAAACCAAGATAACCTTGAGGTTGCAATGAAAGAAAACTCAGTTATCAAATTTGAAGATAACTATGAAGTTAAATACGATGGCTTTGATCCAGATTCCCCCGAATCTTATATCGGTTTTACTATCATGCAAGAGGAGTTTTTAGATCAAAGTGCCTTACTGGCAGATTTTGTTCAAAAACAATTTCAAAGTACATTGAAAATGAAAAATAGGGGGGTAAAACAGGCTGGTTTTCTTGTCTTAAGAGAGACTTATATGCCAAGTGTACTAATTGAAACTGGATTTTTGACTAATGATGCCGAAGGAGCTTTCTTAAATTCAAATAATGGTCAAGATCAATTGGCCGATGCCATAGTCGATGGGATTAATGATTACAAAAACATTATCAATATTACGGCATTAGAATCAGAACTGAATGAATATAAAGTAAGCTCTAGCGATGTTATTGAAGATTTCGAAGCTATTACTTTTAAAATTCAATTAGCAGCAAGCTCAAGAAAAATAGATCCTAAACCAGAAAATTTTAAGAGACTAAATCCTATAAGTAGAAATCAGGAAAATGATCTTTTCAAGTATTATTTTGGTCAGACTAACAACTATATGAGTGCTCAAACTCTTAAAGATAAAGCTAAAGCTGAAGGGTATACTTCGGCATTTGTTGTTGCTTTTGATTCTACTGGAAACAAAATATCTATAAAAGAAGCTTTGAATACTAGAGTTAACAACTAGTTTTTGATCAAAGTTTACTACATTTGAACTAAATTTAAAGCACTTGAAAAAAGAACTAAAAGTTGGCATTTTAGCCATAGTTGCCGTCGGACTTCTCATTTTTGGTTATAATTTCCTAAAAGGGAATAATGTATTTAGCTCATCTAGAGTTTTTTACGCTGTTTACGATAATGTTGAGGGGCTTAGTGCTTCCGCACCTGTTTCTATTAACGGATTTCAAGTGGGAACCGTTACCGACATTAGCTTTATGAAAAGTGGACAATTGTTGGTAGAAATGAATATCAATAATGATTTTAATTTTTCAAAATCCAGCATAGCCCTAATATACGGAGGGGGACTGATAGGTGGGAAGTCTATGCAGATAGAACTTGATAATACATCCACAGAAGCAGCAAAATCTGGTGACACGCTTCAGTCTTCTGTAGAAGAGGGGTTAATTGAGCTGGTGAATGAAAAGCTTACACCTCTAAAAGACAAAATCTCCAATGCTGTAGTTGAAATCGATACCTTATTGACTTCTATTAATTATGTTTTTGATGTTAACACTAGAAATAATTTAAGAAATTCATTCAAGAATTTGAATGAGACATTTACTACCTTGAATCTTTCTACTAAAAAAATTGAAGGCGTCTTAAATTCAAACACCGATAATATTAATTCAACCATTGAAAACTTTAGAACAACATCAGATAATCTGTCAAAAATGTCTGATACCCTCTCTAAAATCGAATTTAATAGAATTGTTCAAAATGCCGATGAAACTCTGTTAAACCTGAAAGAAATTTCAAACAAATTGAAAAATGGCGATGGAAGTTTGGGTAAATTGATGAATGATGATCAGATGTATATCAATTTAGAAAATGCAACCAAAGAACTAGAAGAATTATTAAGTGATATCAAATTGAACCCTAAACGTTATGTTCATTTTTCTATCTGGTAAGAATAACGTTAAATATAAAAATCTCGAAGATTAAATTATGATAGAATATATCCCACAATTTATATTTGTTATTGTTTTAGTAGGAGCGACTTTGTTTTTTGTCAAAAATGTCTCTTCATTAAAGCGAAATATTAACCTAGGTAAAGACGTCGACAGAAAGGATCACAAAGGTTTACGATTCAAGAAGATGATGAAAATTGCTCTTGGTCAATCAAAAATGGTAGTAAGACCTGTAGCTGGAATACTCCATATTATAGTTTATGTTGGATTTATTATCATCAATATTGAGGTGTTAGAAATTATCATTGATGGAGTTGCAGGGACTCATAGAATTTTTTCGTTTTTGGGACCTGTATATGATGTGCTCATTGGAAGCTTCGAAATCTTAGCTTTTCTTGTTTTGGTAAGTGTGATTTTATTTTGGACACGAAGAAACGTCATGAATATAAAACGCTTCCTATCTAAAGAATTGAAAGGCTGGCCTAAAAATGACGCCAATTATATTTTGTATTTTGAAGTGGTTTTGATGGTTTTATTTTTGACTATGAATGCTACTGATTATCAATTGCAGATGCTTGGTGCTCCACATTATGCTAGTGAAGCAGGAATTTCTGGAGCATTTCCTATTAGTCAGTTTTTATTACCACTATTTGATGGCATGAGTGTTGGAACACTTGTCGTCATTGAAAGATCAGCTTGGTGGCTTCATATTGTTGGAATTTTAATTTTCCTTAACTACTTATATTACTCTAAACATCTTCATATATTACTCGCTTTTCCAAACGTATATTTTTCTAATCTAGAAAATTTAGGAAAATTCGAAAATTTGGAGGCGGTTACCAATGAAGTCAAATTGATGATGGATCCTAATGCAGATCCATTTGCTGAGCCAGAAGGTGGAGAAAATGAAGAGGATATCCCAGAAAAATTTGGCGCCAGTGATGTTCAAGATTTAAACTGGTTTCAACTTCTTAGTGCTTATACCTGCACAGAATGTGGTCGGTGTACTGCAGAATGTCCTGCGAGTCAAACGGGTAAAAAGCTCTCTCCAAGAAAAATTATGATGGATACAAGAGACCGTCTAGAAGAAGTTGGGAAACAATTGGATAAAGGCGAAGAAATTAATGACGATAAACAATTGCTAGACGGCTATATTTCTAGGGAAGAACTTTGGGCATGTACGACTTGTAATGCTTGCGTAGATGCTTGTCCTATAGGAATAGATCCTTTGTCTATCATTATGGATATGAGACAATATTTAGTGATGGAACAAAGTGCTGCCCCTGTTGAGCTGAATAATGCAATGACAAATATTGAAAATAATTCTGCTCCATGGCCATACAATCAGCAAGATAGGCTGGATTGGGCGAAAGACTAAACTTAGTTTATGACGGACGAATTCAAACATAAAGATTCCAAAGGACAATCCATTAGTCCAAGTTTACCAGATAACGTAAAAAACTATCTGATTGATATTGATGGTACTATTACAGATGATGTTCCTAACGAAGAACCAGAGCGAATGTCAAACTGTAAGCCTTTTCCAGATGCACTGGAAACCATCAACAAATGGTATGACGATGGGCATCAAATTTGCTTTTTTACCTCAAGAACCGAAGATCATAAAGAAGTGACAGCAGATTGGTTAACTAAACACGGGTTTAAATATCATAGTCTATTAATGGGTAAACCAAGAGGTGGAAATTACCATTGGATAGACAATCATATTGTTAAAGCTACACGTTATAAGGGTCATTTTACTGACCTTGTAAATAAAAATGAAATCATACAAGTTTTTAAAGATTAAAAGATAATTATATGAGTGAATCCTTAAATGTGCCAACAATGGCCTCTTATCTAGCAGAAGGAAAACAACCTGAAGTTTTATTTTGGGTAGGCTGTGCTGGAAGTTTTGATGATAGAGCTAAGAAAATCACTAAAGCATTTGTAAAAATCCTGAATAATACTAAGGTCGATTTTGCTGTTCTTGGAACGGAAGAAGGGTGTACAGGAGATCCTGCAAAAAGAGCTGGAAATGAATTTTTATTTCAGATGCAAGCTATGACCAATATTGAGGTTCTAAATGGCTACGATGTACAAAAAATTGTAACGGCATGTCCTCATTGTTTCAATACTTTGAAAAATGAATATCCTGGATTAGGCGGTAACTATGAGGTTATACATCACACTCAATTCTTAAAACAATTATTGAATGAAGGTCGCTTAAAGGTTGAAGGAGGAAAGTTTAAAGGGAAACGCATAACTTATCACGATCCTTGTTATTTGGGTAGAGCCAATGGCGAGTATGAAGCTCCTCGCGATCTGTTAAGAAAGCTTGAGGTAGAATTAATAGAGATGAAATCTTGCAAATCTAAAGGTCTCTGTTGCGGCGCTGGCGGTGCGCAGATGTTTAAAGATGCTGAAAAAGGAGATAAGGAAGTCAACATCCATAGAACAGAACAAGCGGTTGAGACAAAACCCGAGGTCATTGCTGCTGGATGTCCTTTTTGTAATACCATGATGACAGATGGAGTAAAAAATAAAGAAAAGCAAGACGAAATTGAAGTTTTGGATGTTGTAGAAATGATTGCAAATGCAGATGATTTATAAAATAGTATGGTAGTAGATTTTAAAGAGTTACCAAGTTCTTCAAGAGTTTGGGTGTTTCAAGCGAATAGAGGGTTTAGTGAAGATGAATTAAACGAAATAAAGCCAAAAATTGATGACTTTCTAGAACAATGGACTGTTCACGGCCAATCTCTTCAAGCTGGTTATGAGATAAGGTATAATCGATTTATTGTTTTGGGTTTAGATGAGTCTCAAGCTAATGCTAGCGGTTGTTCCATAGATGCATCTGTTCATTTTATTCAAAGCCTCGAAAAAGAATATAACGTTGATTTACTCGATAAGATGAACGTAAGTTTTAAAAACGGTGAGTTTGTGGCTTACAAACAACTTATCGACTTTAAAAAAATGGTAAAACAAAAAGCAGTATCACCAACTACTATTGTTTTCAACAATCTAGTGAATACAAAATCAGAGTATGAAGAATTTTGGGAAGTGCCTATGACTGAAAGCTGGCATAGCCGTTTATTATAGATAATATATGAGTTCACAAATCAATTTTAAAGTCGTCATTATGATGGCTTTTTTTTCATCTTATAGTCTTTTCTCTCAAAGCAGCTTATTTGCAGAAGATCTTATTGCTCAAAGGCAATGGGTAGATTCCATTTATTCTAATTTATCTCTTGAGGAGAAAATTGGTCAGCTATTTATGATAGATGTTTTCACAAGTAGGTCTGATTCAGAACTTGAAAGTCTTGAAAGTTTAATAAAATCCAATCATGTTGGAGGGGTTATATTTTCTAAAGGAAATCCTTATCGACAAGCCCAACTCACCAATAAAATACAAACTGAAAATAAGATTCCCTTACTTGTAGGTATGGATGCGGAATGGGGACTAGCAATGAGACTAGACTCTACCTATGCTTTCCCTTGGAATATGACTCTTGGAGCTATACAAGATACCTCTATAGTGAGAAAAGTAGGACAGCAAATAGGAAAGCATAGCAAAAGACTTGGTGTTCATATCAATTTTGCTCCGGTGGCAGATATCAATACAAATCCTAATAATCCAATTATTGGTAACCGCTCGTTCGGTGAAACCAAAGATATTGTTATTTCTCATTCGGTGGCTTTGATGAAAGGGATGCATGAGGCTGGAATATTGTCTAGTGCAAAACATTTCCCTGGGCATGGTGATACAGAACAGGACTCTCACAAAACACTACCTAGTATTGGTTTCTCAGAAAAGCGAATTAGAGATATTGAATTAAAGCCCTTTCAAGCATTGATAGATGAAGGGGTGAGTAGTGTAATGGTAGCTCATCTCAATATACCAAGTCTTGAAAGCCAAAAGAATCTTCCTTCATCGTTATCATCAAAAATTGTTTCAGACTTATTGAAAGAAGAGCTCGGCTTCAATGGACTTATAATTACAGATGCTCTAAACATGAAAGGGGTAAGTAATAGTTCTACTCCTGGGGAAGTAGACATGGAAGCCTTTAAGGCAGGAAGTGATATTTTATTGATTTCTGAAGATATTCCTAAGGCTATTAATATTATAAAAGAAGCAGTTTTAAAAGGAGATATAACAAACAAAAGACTTGCCGCTTCGGTTAAGAAGATATTATATGCTAAATATAAAGTAGGTTTAAATTCATTTAAGCCGATAGAAACCGATCAGTTAACAGAAGAATTAAATTCAGAAGAAAATGACGCAGTATATCAAGAGGCCATTCAAAACGCAACTACGGTCATAAAAAACGATCTTGGCATACTTCCTATTAACGATATAGACCATCAAACCTATGCTTATGTAGCTCTTGGAGATGCTTCTGGAGATGAGTTTTTTAAAACGATGAATCAATATGCTAGAGTTGATAAAATTGATGTTACCAAAACCAACATAGATTTGAATCAATTTTCAGACTACGACCAAATAATTATTGGGTTTCATAAATCTGATGCCAATCCTTGGGCAGATTACAAATTTTCTCCTTTTGAAATTGAGTTGATAAAATCTATTTCTCAAGACTATAAAACAATTTTAGTCAACTTTACCAGACCTTATAGCTTGTTGCAATTGAAAAATTATATCAATATTGATGCAATTGTACAAGCCTATCAAAACAGTACAATCGCTCAGCAGGTAGTAGGTCAGCAATTATTTGGAGCCATTGATTTTAAGGGGAAGCTCCCCGTAAGCATCACTTCTGCATTCCCAGTAGGAACGGGTTATAAATTGAAGTCTAATGGCAGACTCGGCTATGATTATCCAGAAAACCAAGGCTTTAATGCCGAGTTGGTCTCGAAAATAGATTCTATTGCGGCCTATACTTTACAGGAAGAAATGACACCTGGAATGCAAATTTTAATTGCACGTAAAGGAAAGGTGATTTACAATAAGAATTTTGGATATCATACCTACGACAAAAAAATTAAAGTTGAAGATGATGATGTTTATGATTTAGCTTCTCTTACTAAGATTTTGACCACTTTGCCTATTCTTATGACTTTTGAAGAAAGCAACAAGATCGATTTAAAATCCAAGTTACATGAACTTCTACCAGAACTTGCTGCCTCTAATAAAGCCAACATAACTGTTTTGGAAATGCTATCTCACTATGCAAAGCTCAAAGCTTGGATTCCTTTTTATAAAGAAACCTTAGAGGATAAGTCTAAATACTACGCTACAGAATTTTCAAAAAAATTCAGTGTTAAAGTAGCAGAAAACATGTATTTGAGAACCGATTATCAAGATTTGATTTACGCAAGAATTGTTGAAAGTGATTTAAGAGATTCATTAGAATACAAGTATTCTGATCTTCCTTATTATTTTTTAAAGAAATATATTGAAGAACAGTCTGATTCCTCATTAGATGAAATAGCTGAAAATTATTTCTATAAGCCAATGCGGTTATCTCATTTGAAATTCTATCCACTGAACCATTTTGAAAAAAATAAAATTGTTCCTACTGAATTTGATACGGAGTGGAGAAATGAATTAATTCACGGTAGAGTTCATGATCAAGGTGCTGCTATGCTTGGAGGAGTAGGAGGGCATGCTGGCTTATTTGGCAATGCCACTGATGTTGCAAAATTTATGCAACTTTATCTCAATGGAGGGAGTTATGGCGGTAAGCGGTTTTTTAATGCTGAAACCATGAACAAATTCAACACCTGTTATTACTGTGAGAAGGATGTGAGAAGAGGCGTAGGTTTTGATAAACCACAATTGGATGAGATTGGCCCAACTTGTGGATGCTTATCGATGTCAAGTTTCGGCCATTCTGGTTTTACAGGTACTTATGCCTGGGCAGATCCTGAGGAAGAAATTATTTATGTTTTTTTGTCCAACAGGATTCATCCTGTGTCGTCCAACACTAAACTTATAGATGAAGACATTCGAACCAAAATACAGGGCTTTATTTACGAAAGCTTATTCAAAGGAAATTAAATTGAGATTAGTTTAAGAGTAAATTCAAATCGTAACTTCTACTTTTGAAGTCATAAAATATATAGATGAAAATAGCTATAGTATGTTATCCTACCTTCGGGGGGAGTGGAGTAGTTGCTACCGAATTAGGAATTTCATTATCCAAACGAGGCCATGAAATTCATTTCGTAACTTATAAACAGCCAGTTAGACTAGAATACTTAAGTAATAATATTCTCTACCATGAAGTTTTGGTTCCAGAATACCCTTTGTTTCATTACCAGCCTTACGAATTGGCCTTATCCAGTAAATTAGTTACAGTAGTAAAAAATCATAAAATAGATGTTCTGCACGTTCACTATGCTATTCCTCATGCTTATGCTGGATTTATGGCACAGCAAATGCTCGCTGAAGAAGGCATAAGCCTTCCTATGATGACGACCTTACACGGTACAGATATAACTTTGGTGGGAAGTCATTCTTTTTATAAACCTGCAGTTAACTTCAGTATCAATAGAAGTGATGTGGTTACCTCAGTGTCAGAGAGCTTAAAAAAAGATACACTCGATATTTTTGATATTAAAAAAGATATCAAAGTAGTTCCAAACTTTATAGATATATCAAATCTCAACGATAGTTTTGAGGACTGTCAAAGAGAGTTATTTGCCCATGAAGATGAGAAAGTAATTACCCACGTAAGTAATCTACGGCAGGTGAAACGCATCGATCACGTCATTCAAATATTTCATAAAATACAATCTAAAGTTAAGTCAAAGCTTATTATTATAGGTGATGGTCCTGAGCGAGAAATGGCTTCAAATTTAGCTAGAGAGTTAGGCATTAGAGATAGAGTAATGTTTCTTGGAAGAAGCAATGAGGTTGAAAAAATATTATGCTATTCAGATTTATTTTTATTGCCTTCAGAAAAAGAAAGTTTTGGACTTGCCGCACTAGAAGCTATGGCTCATAGAGTTCCTGTTATCTCTACTAATGCAGGTGGGCTTTCCGAGGTAAACATTGATGGTGTTTCTGGCTACTTGAGCGATGTTGGCGATGTTGAAGGTATGGCCTTAAACGGTATTAAAATACTTTCCAATGAAAACACTCTAGAACAATTTAAAAAAGGAGCTAGATCAAGTGCTGAAAAGTTTGATGTAAAAGCGATTGTTAGCCAGTATGAAGATCTATACAAGCAAATGATTTAATCTCTTGCATCACGAATATCTAGTGTCTCAGATCTGAATTTATTTTTTCCAAAATCCAAAGTTCGTATTGGGAATGGTATGTTGATATTTTGCTCATTATAAGCTTCTTTAATCGCTAAAATAGCAGCATGCTGAGCCTTATAAACGTCTGCTTGATTGGTGACATCTGTCCAAAATCTTATGATATAATTGATAGAGCTGCTACCAAATTCAGTGTAGAAAAATTGAATGCTTTCTCCAGGAAGTTGCTCAAACTTGGCTTTAATAGCATTTTCTGTAATTTCCTGAACTTTTGGTAAATCACTTTCATAGCCTACTCCACAGCTTAAAATAACTCTACCCCGTGGTGTACGACTGAAATTTTTAAAAGGGGTATCTACAATTTTTGAGTTGGGTATGACGACCAAATTATAATCTACAGTTTGAATAATGACACTTCTAAGATTGATATCTACGACAAATCCGCTGTAATCATTGGTTTCTACCCAGTCACCAATTTGTAATTTGGGTATAAAACTAATAATGACTCCTGCGAAAGTATTATGCAAGGTGCCTTGAAGTGCAAAACCTACAGCTAAACCAACAACCCCTGCAGCTCCCAATATTGAAGTAAGAACTGTATTGAGGTTAAGTATTCCTAGAGATAAAAATAAACCTAATAAGATAATAGCAACCTTAAAAACCTTAACTGAAACAGTCCTTATCGAATCTTGTGCACTGCTTTTTCTGAATATTCTATCAACTAGTTTACTGGAATATTTAGCAAAAATGACAAAAAGAATAAAAACAACTACAGCCAATATAAAATTGGGTAGATTTATTACTAATGAATCTACCCAATCATAAACTTTAGTTGTCAATTCAGACCACGCTTTTTCCGTATTTTCTACAACTTCTGAATTTTGCATGTATATATTTCTTAAGCGTGCTGCTTTTCTTCTGTCTTCATAATCCAAGCATCTAACATCCAACTTGTTTTTTCAAGCTCTCTTATGTAAGCTCCCACCAAATCAATAGTTCCTTCATCATCATTTTTATCTGCAGAATCAACTACATTTCTCATTTGATTGATAATCGTACCATGATCTTCAAGTAAAGCACTTACCATTTCATGATCTTGAATATTTGAAGAAGCTTCTTTCAAATTAGACAAGTCCAGATAATCTGTAAAATTACTTTTAGGTTGAAATCTTAATGTTAATATACGTTCTGCGATTTCATCTATTTTCACTTTGGCTTCATTGTACATATCTTCAAATTGAACATGAAGATCAAAGAAATTTTGGCCAGTTACATTCCAGTGAAAATTTCTCAGTTTTTGGTAGTACATGTGATAGTCTGCCAACAACACATTAAGTTCTTTTACTGTGTCTTTGGTTTTATTTTTATCTAAATTTAAGTAACTCATAAATTAAATTTTAATTTTTAAATTAATATTTACTTACGCATTTCTTTTTTCACCTAGTTTCATATTCCAAGCATCTAGCATCCAACTTGTTTTCTCTAATTCTCTAATGTAAGCACCAATTAGATCTATAGTACCTTCATCTCCATTAGCATCTGCTACTTCTGTAGTTTTTCTCATTTGCTTAATGATAGTTCCGTGATCATCAAGAAGATTGGTTACCATTTCCTTATCTGTGACATCGGAAGATGACTCTTTGATGTTTGATAACTTAAGATAAGTAGTCAAATTACTTTCTGGTTGAAATCTTAACGTTAGTATACGTTCAGCAATTTCATCTATCTTCAACTTAGCATCATCGTACATTTCTTCAAACTGTTGGTGTAAATCGAAGAAATTTTGACCCACAATATTCCAATGATAGTTTCTTAATTTTTGATAGTATAATTGATAATCAGATAAAAGAATGTTTAATTCTCTTACAGTGTCTTTAGTTTTTGATTTATCTAAATTTAAGTAATTCATAGTTTATTTGATTTTTAATTTATTCAACATTTTTTTCGAGACCTGTCCACTTGTAACGCCGTATCCATCTACTAACATGCCTTTATGACCGTCAGCAGTTGTTATAGCGTAAAGTATAGAATTATCTCCGGGGTTTGACATACCTTCGAATCTGAAATATTCATCAACTTCAAATTCTTCAATCGGATACGTTTTTTTCTTGTTTTTATTTTCAAGATGTTCATCGAGAAGATTTAAATCTTCAGTATAACCATTATCTCTTAAAACATTCATAGTTTGTGAAAGTGTATCTTTATGCTCCATTTTAATTACGCTTTTTGTTAAAAGTAAAGCTAATTCAACGTCATGACAAAAATATACAATCGTTTAATCAATATTTAACTATTAACTTTTCTTATTGTTGTCTTTGGTATAATAAAATAAACCTAATGGAAAACTAAGTAATAAAAATATGAATTGCCTTGTGATAATTCCATAAAGAGTTATTAAAGCAGCTATAATATATATCCAAGTTGTTTTTGTTATTTTCATAGTGTCAACAATAATACTATCTAATAGGTATTAATAAAAAGAGCTTCCTTTTAAAGAAGCTCTTTTATACTATAAGTCTAGGATTCCTTATCTGCTGTTTTTTGGACTTCGATAACTAACTCATTTTTTTCTTTATCTAGATCCATATACAGGGTGTCACCTTCAGTTATTGAAGAATTGATAATCTTCTCTGCTAAGGCATCTTCTATATATTTTTGGATGGCTCTATTCAAAGGTCTTGCACCATACTGTCTATCAAATCCTTTATCAGCTATATAATCTTTAGCCTCTTCGCTCAATGAAAATTGATATCCAACATCATTAATTCGCTCAAAGAGTCTTCCCAATTCAATATTGATAATTTTTTTGATATCCTCTTTTTCTAAAGCATTAAAGATAACCACATCATCAACACGGTTTAAGAATTCTGGGGCAAAAGCTTTTTTCAAGGCTCCTTCAATTACCTTTTTAGTATTATCATCTTCTTGTTGTTGTTGTGATTTTGTTCCAAATCCAACTCCAGTTCCAAAGTCTTTAAGCTTTCTAGCCCCAACATTGGAAGTCATGATAATAATAGTATTTCTAAAATCTACTTTGCGACCTAAACTGTCTGTTAGATGACCGTCATCCAACACTTGTAGCAACATGTTAAAGACATCAGGATGTGCTTTTTCAACTTCATCCAATAGAATAACTGCATAAGGTTTCCTTCTTACCTTTTCTGTAAGTTGTCCGCCTTCCTCATAGCCCACGTAGCCTGGAGGTGCTCCTATAAGTCTTGAGACTGCAAATTTTTCCATGTATTCACTCATGTCAAGTCTAATGAGTGCATCGTCATTATCAAACAACTCTCTAGCAAGGACTTTGGCAAGTTGCGTTTTACCTACACCTGTTTGGCCTAGAAATATAAAGGAACCAATAGGTCTATTGGGATCTTTCAATCCTGCGCGGTTACGCTGTATAGCTTTTACTATTTTTGTTACAGCTTCACTCTGTCCAATGACTTTGTTTTTAATTGTCTCTGGTAATTGAGCTAACTTATTACCTTCAGTTCTAGCAATACGATTTACCGGAATACCTGTCATCATGGAAACCACATCGGCGATGTGATCTTCTGTCACTGTTTCCTTATTTTCTTTAGAATCTTTTTCCCAGTCTTCTTGAGCTTGCTCCAATTCATTTTCGATGCGTTTCTCGTCGTCTCTTAGTTTTGCAGCCTCTTCATATTTCTGTTTTTTGACTACAGAATTTTTTTCTTCTCGAATTTCTTCTAGTTCTTTTTCAAGCTCTAAAATTCGTTTTGGAACATTGATATTTGTGATATGGACGCGACTCCCTGCTTCATCCAAAGCATCTATGGCTTTATCTGGCAAGAATCTGTCTGTCATATATCTATTGGTCAAGGTCACACAAGATTTTATAGCCTCGTCTGTATAAATAACATTGTGGTGATCTTCGTATTTATCCTTGATATTATTAAGAATTTCGATAGTTTCATCGATAGAAGTAGGCTCTACGATTATCTTTTGAAATCTTCTTTCTAAAGCACCATCTTTTTCAATATGTTGTCTGTATTCATCTAGAGTTGTAGCACCTATACATTGTATTTCTCCTCTGGCTAAAGCAGGTTTAAACATATTACTTGCATCAAGGCTTCCCGTAGCTCCACCAGCACCAACTATAGTATGAATTTCATCTATGAAAAGAATGATATCCTCGTTCTTTTCTAACTCATTCATTACAGCTTTCATTCTTTCTTCGAATTGGCCTCTATATTTAGTACCCGCTACTAAACTTGCAAGATCTAACGTCACTACTCTTTTGTCGTAGAGAATTCTAGAAACTTTTCTTTGTATAATTCTAAGGGCTAGACCTTCTGCAATGGCGCTTTTACCAACACCAGGTTCACCTATAAGGAGTGGATTGTTTTTCTTTCTTCTACTTAATATTTGAGAAACTCTTTCTATTTCCTTTTCACGACCTACAACAGGGTCTAATTTTCCCTCTTGGGCCATTTCTGTTAAGTCACGACCAAAATTATCTAAAACTGGTGTTTTAGATTTTTTAGCAGATTTACCTTTGTTATTACCATTTCCACCCAAAGACTCTCTTCCTGAGTCTCCAGCAGCAGAAGCATCATCTTGAAATGCATCTGAAGGGGTGTCTAAATAATCGCCATCTTGAGTAATCATCGCTTTAAATTCTTCTTTAACGTTATCATAATCCACCTTTAATTTATTCAAAAGCTTAGTCGTTGGGTCATTTTCATTTCTGAGAATACACAATAACAAATGCGCAGTATTTATAGAAGAACTTTGAAAAAGTTTGGCCTCAAGAAATGTAGTTTTAAGGGCTCTTTCTGCTTGTCTAGTTAAATGTAAATTCTTTTTTTCCTGAGATATATCTGTGTTGGTATGATCTGAAGGATTTAAAATTTCAACTTTTCTTCTCAGCAGTTCCAAATCAACATTCATAGCATCCAATATATTTATAGCTTTTCCGCTACCGTCACGAAGTAAACCAAGCATCAAATGTTCGGTTCCTATAAAATCGTGTCCCAAGCGTAATGCTTCTTCCTTACTGTAGGCTATTACTTCTTTCACTTTTGGTGAGAAATTATCATCCATAGTCTTTGTGTTTATTAGACATTGACTCAAAAATAATACCTTATTCTCGATATATGCCATCTCAATAGTGAAAATCTTATTAAATATCCTTTTAAAAAAAAGATGTAATTCAACTTTTATAGTCTTTAAGGATATAATAGGTTTTGTATATTTGCTCATTACCAAGCAAAACTAAGTTTTGTAAAAATAGAGTATTATTATTAATTAAAACAGTTTTAAATGGCAAACGGTGAGCAGCTAATACCCATAAATATTGAGGATGAAATGAAAACAGCTTACATCGATTATTCGATGTCTGTTATTGTTTCTAGAGCACTTCCAGATGTGAGAGATGGCTTGAAACCCGTACATAGAAGAGTTTTATTTGGCATGCAAGAGCTAGGTATATTTTCTAATAAATCTCACAAAAAATCTGCGAGAATCGTTGGTGAAGTTTTAGGTAAGTATCACCCACACGGTGATACCTCAGTTTACGATGCCATGGTGAGGATGGCGCAAGAATGGAGCATGCGTTATCAACTTGTAGATGGTCAAGGTAACTTTGGTTCTGTAGATGGCGATAGTCCTGCTGCTATGCGTTATACGGAAGCTAGAATGAAGAAGATCAGCGAAGAGATGTTGGCTGATATCGAAAAGGAAACCGTTGATTTTGTGCTCAATTTCGATGATACCATAGAAGAACCAACAGTTCTTCCAACCAGAGTACCTAATCTCTTAGTAAACGGAGCCAGTGGTATTGCTGTTGGTATGGCCACTAACATGGCACCTCACAATTTATCTGAAGTAATTAACGGTGTTAATGCTTACATAGACAATAGAGATATTGAGATAGAAGAGCTCATGACTCATATTAAAGCACCTGATTTTCCTACTGGTGGAATTATATATGGCTATGAAGGTGTTAGAGATGCCTTTATGACAGGTAGAGGAAGAGTTGTCATGCGAGCTAAGTCTTCTGTAGAAGAAGTTAATGGAAAAGAATCTTTAATAATAACTGAAATTCCTTACCAAGTCAATAAAGCAGACATGATTAAAAAAACTGCTGATTTGGTTAACGATAAAAAAATAGAAGGAATATCTTTAATTAGAGACGAGTCGGACAGAAATGGAATGCGTATTGTTTATATCTTGAAAAAAGACGCACTTCCAAATGTTGTTTTAAATACACTTTTTAAACACACAGCATTACAATCTACTTTCAGTGTCAATAATATTGCACTAGTTAAGGGAAGGCCACAGATGCTTAATTTAAAAGACATCATTTATAATTTTGTTGAGCATAGACATGAAGTGGTCATCAGAAGAACAAAATATTTACTAAGAAAAGCAGAAGAACGAGCTCATATTTTAGAAGGTCTAATTATAGCTTCAGATCATATTGATGAAGTTATTGCTTTGATTCGTGGTTCTCAAAATGCTGAAGAAGCTAGAGAAAAGTTAATTGAGCGTTTTCAACTTAGTGAAATACAATCTAAAGCTATCGTTGAAATGCGCTTAAGACAACTTACCGGCCTTGAGCAAGATAAGTTAAGATCTGAGTATGACGAATTGATGATAACAATTGAAGATTTAAAAGATATTTTATCCAGTGAGGATCGTAGAATGGAAATCATCCAAACTGAACTTCTTGAAATAAAAGAAAAGTATGGTGATGATCGCCGATCAGAAATCAACATGGTTGGTGGAGATTTTAGTATGGAAGACATGATTCCTAACGAAAGTGTTGTTCTTACCATATCACATGCTGGGTACATTAAAAGAACACCTTTAAAGGAATACAAAATACAGAATAGAGGCGGAGTAGGTCAAAAAGCATCTACAACACGTGATGAAGATTTTCTAGAATATATATTTTCTGGAACAAACCACCAATATATTCTTTTCTTCACTCAAAAAGGAAAATGTTTCTGGATGCGAGTTTTTGAAATTCCTGAGGGAAGTAAAACCAGTAAAGGTAGAGCCATTCAAAATCTTATGAATCTCGATCCAGATGATAGAATTAATGCCTTCATTTTGGTTGAAAATCTTTCAGATGAAGATTATATCAACAACCATTATGTATTAATGGTCACTAAGAAAGGTCAAGTTAAGAAAACCATCTTGGAGCAATATTCGAGACCTAGAGTTAATGGAATAAATGCTATTTCCATTAAAGATGGAGATGAATTATTATCTGCGGTACTAACAGACGGTGAAAATCAGGTTATGTTAGGCTTAAGAAGTGGTAAAGCTCTTCGCTTTGAAGAAAAACACATTAGACCAATGGGAAGAGGAGCCGCTGGAGTTAAAGGCATAACCCTAGCTTCAGACAAAGATGAAGTTATTGGTATGATTTGTGTAAAAAATCCTCAAGATGAAACGGTTTTAGTTGTTTCTGAAAAAGGATATGGTAAGCGAACCTTTATTGATGATGTAGATGGAGAGCCGGTTTACAGAATTACTAACAGAGGAGGTAAGGGTGTGAAAACTATTTCTATCTCTGAAAAAACAGGAAAGTTAGTAGCTATGAAGACTGTACATGACGAGGATGATTTAATGATCATTAAGAAATCTGGAGTTGCCATACGTATGTCGGTTTCAGATATAAGAACAATGGGAAGATCCACCCAAGGCGTTAGACTCATTTCCTTAAAAGGAAATGATGAAATAGCTGCAGTAGCAAAAATCGTCAATGAAGATGAAGATGAAACCGAGATCGATGATGATTTGGATGTTACAAATGAAGAAACTACTGAAGAATAATATTAAAATTTAACACTTAACACTAAATAGATAAATACAATGAAAAAGTCAATTTTAGCAGTAGCCTTAATAGGTGCAACAAGCTTGAGCTTTTCACAAAGAGGTGAAATACGAGATGCTGAAAGCGCAGTAGAAGACAAAAATTTCAAAGAAGCCCTTACTCAGTTAGACATAGCGAAACCTCTATTGGCTGATGAGAAAGATAAGTGGGTGGTGCGCTACCATTTAGCAAAAGCTAAAACTCATGGTAATTTGGCCTCAACAAAATCTGGGGATGAAATGATATCTGACATGGATACTGCTTTAAAGTCAGTAGAGTCAGTATTGGCCATGGAAAATGATAATGAAGAAGCTTTAGCTTATCAAAATAAATTGAGACAAACAATGGTTCAAACCGCTATTGATGGTCAAGGCAATGGTAATTATGATATGGCTGAAAAGCTGCTCTACAAAACTTATGAATTAGATAGAAACGATACGGTAATGTTATATTATGCAGCATCAGCTGCTGTAAATGGTAAAATTTACGACAAAGCTCTAAGTCATTATCAAAAACTGTTGGATATTGGGTTTGACGGTTCAACCGAGCAGTTTATAGCTATAAATAAAGAAACAGGAGAAGAAGAGATTTTTGAATCCAAAAACATGAGAGACATTTCTGTAAAGACTGGGGAGTATTCAGACCCTAGTCAAAAGAAAACACCTTCTTTAACTGGTGAAATTGCTAAAAACATCACTCTTATTTATATACAAGAAGATCAGCCGGATAAGGCTCTTGAAGCTATTAAAAAAGCTAAAGAGGAAAACCCTGATGATGTTAGTTTACTACAAGCAGAAGCTGATCTTTATTACAGAATTGGAAAAATTGATAAGTATGACGAAATGATGAAACAGGTTGTGAAAATGGATCCTGAAAACCCATCACTTTATTATAATCTTGGTGTAGCATCAGAACAGTTAGGAGATGAAAAATCTTCTAAAGAGTACTACAAAAAGGCTATAGAATTAGATTCTGAAATGGTAAATGCCTATATTAACTTAGCTGCTCTTACATTAAACAAGGAGAGAGACATTGTTGAAGAAATGAATAGTTTAGGAAATTCTAGAGCAGATAATAAAAAGTACCAAGAGCTTAATGAACAAAAAAAACAATTTTATAAAGATGCTTTGCCATATTTAGAAAAAGCATCAGAATTGGATCCAAAGAATATGAGTGCTCTTCAAACTAAGTTGAATATTTATTACCAGCTTGAAATGAATGAAAAGGCAAAAGCATTGCAGGAAAAAATCAATTCTTTACAAGAATAATAATTTCTTAATTTTTTTATATAAATAAGCCGAGTGTTATAACACTCGGCTTATTTATTTAGTGATTTATCTAATAAGATTAGTGTGAAGACATTTTTTCTTTCTTTTTCTGAAGTTGCCTTTTTACATCTTCAATCGTATTGGTAATGGCAACTTCAAACCCTTTCTCATTAGAGGATGCAAATAAATTTTGTCCTGGTGCACTTAATTTGATTTCGCAAATCATACCCGTTTCAGGACTTGATGTGTTTTCTGTTTTGAAAAAAACTTCAGCTCTCACAATCCAGTCATACCTATCCTGAAGTTTTTCCAGTTTTTTAGTCACTAAGCCTTCTAGCCGTTCACTTGCCGTAACGTGTACGTAATTAAAATTGATGTCCATAATTTTTAATTTTAATAATCTATTATACAGTTTTATTACAAAGAGTGTAAGCTTTGTAAATGGAGTTATTTATTTAAATAATCTCCTTCTATAAATTTAATAAATTAAATACTCAATGCTTATTTTTTTCAAAACTTTAATCCTAATATTCAATATTTAACTTTAAGTTCTGTATATCAGGTAGCATCTGTTTAAAAGTTTGAACTCAATAGATAGTATTTCGAATCTAAATCTTATCTTTTGTTTACGTACAACTTTATGGTTATCATAGTATTTTAGCATTATTAAATATCTGAAATTATCAAATTACGATGCAAGCCTCCTACTTAAAAGACTTATCGAAATCAATTGAAGGAGAACTTTATCTAGATGACCTTCATCAAATCATTTATGCAACTGATGCGTCTGTGTATAGGGAACTACCACTTGCGGTCTGTTGTCCTAAAAACGAAAATGATTTAAAAAAAATCATCGAGTTCTCTCTTCTTAATAATATATCATTAACTCCGAGAGCCGCAGGAACTTCTTTAGCTGGACAATGCGTTACAGATGGAATGGTAGTGGATTTAAGTAAATATTTCACTTCTCAAATTAATTTTGATAAGATCACTAAAAGCATAAGGCTACAACCAGGGATTATAAGAGATAGTTTGAATAAATCCTTATCTAGTCATAACTTGTTCTTCGGTCCAAATACGTCAACTAGTAACCGTTGTAATGTTGGTGGTATGTTTGGTAATAACTCCTCTGGGACGACTTCAATAAGATACGGTGTGACCAGAGATAAAATTATATCAACGCAAGGGTTTTTATCTGATGGTAGTTATATCGAAGTTAAAACTCTCAATAAAATTGAATTTCAGAGCAAGCTCAAATTAGATTCTCTGGAGGGTTCAATCTATAGGTATTTCAACGAGTTGTTTCAAAGGCCAGATATTGAAAGTCTTATTGAAAATGGATTTCCAAAATCTTCCATACACCGAAGGAATACAGGTTACGCCATAGACGAGTTATACAATTTATCCTTCTTTAAGCAGGAGTCCCTCGATCAGTTTAACCTTAATAAACTCTTATGTGGAAGTGAGGGTACATTGTTTATAGCTACAGAATTGGAGCTTAAATTGGATGATACAGCACCTAAACATTCAGCGATGATTGCTGCTCATTTTAGAAGTATTTCAGAGTGCTTGGAGTCGGTAGAGCTTACACTATCTCATCATTTGTTTACTTGTGAGATGATGGACAAAACGATTTTAGACTGTACCAAGGACAGTATGAAATACAAAGACCATCGTTTTTTTATTGAACACGATCCCGAGGCGATTTTAATGTTAGAGTTAAAATCAAATTCTCTTGAAGACTTGAAGCTTCAAGTTGAAAATTTACTCGATGATATAAAAGTGAAAACTAAAGCGTATGCTTCACCAATCTTAAAAAATGGTGAAATAGATTTAGCTACAGAGTTAAGAAAAGCTGGCCTTGGTCTTCTAGGTAATCTTATAGGAGATGACAAAGCTATAGCTTGTATTGAAGACACATCAGTGGCAATTCCAGACTTACCACATTACATAGCAGATTTTACAAAAATAATGAAATCATACAATCAGAAAGCTGTGTATTATGCCCATGCTGGTGCTGGTGAGCTTCATTTACGACCTATATTAAATCTAAAAACATCCGAAGGGGTAAAGGAGTTTAAACATATTTCTGAAGATGTCGCCAACCTTGTGAAGTCATATAAAGGAGCCTTAAGTGGTGAACATGGAGATGGTAGAGTTAGGGCGCCTTTTACAAGACAAGTTGTTGGAGAGGAATGTTATGCCGTTTTCAATGAGATAAAACATCTATTTGATCCTCAAAATCTGTTTAATCCAGGGAAAATAGTCAACCCAAAACCTATTGATTCAGATTTACGGTATGAGGTGGATAGAGTAGAGCCTGAGATTTCTACAAAAATGGATTTCTCTAAAAGTATGGGAATCCTTAGAGCAGCAGAACAGTGCAATGGGAGTGGAGATTGCAGAAAATCCCATGAGTTTGAAGGAGGAATGTGTCCAAGTTACCAAGCCACTCGCAATGAGAAAGATACAACCAGAGCAAGAGCTAATATGCTTCGTGAGGTTTTGACAAATAATCATGAAAGTAAAAACCCTTTTGACGATGAAAATCTTAAGGAAATTTTTGATTTATGTATTAGTTGCAAAGCTTGTAAAAATGAATGTCCAAGCAATGTGGATGTTGGAGCTTTCAAAACTGAATTTCAGTATCAATATCAAAAAGCCAACGGTATAAAACTTCGTACCCTAGCCTTTGCAAAAAATAATACAATTAATACCCTAGCCTCTAAAGTAGCACCGCTTTATAATTGGTTAAACACTAATAAATTGATAGGTCCTGTAATTAAAGAGATTGCTGGAGTTGCAAAAGAAAGAAGCCTACCTACTTTATATTCTACATCGTTAAGGCGAAAAATAAAAAGTGGAAAAATCTCACTTTCTCCCAAAGGGACACCAAAACAATCCATTTATTTATTTATCGATGAATTTACAAATTATCTAGATGTCACTATTGGTGAGGATGCCGTCCAGCTTTTAGTGAAATTGGGCTATGAAGTTAAAATTATAAATCATTCAGAAAGCGGAAGAAGTTATTTTTCAAAAGGCCTATTGGATGAAGCTCAAAATTTTGTGGATGTTAATGTTGAAATTTTTAAAGATATAATTTCTGAAAATACTCCGTTGTTAGGAATTGAACCCTCAACAATCTTAAGTTTTAGAGACGAGTATTTAAAGTTGGCTTCAGATCAATCTTCAGCAAATAAGCTGTCCAAGAACGTCTTTCTTATTGAAGAATTTTTGAATGCTGAAATTCAAAAAGGGAATCTAACTTCCAAGCAATTTTCTAGTGAAAAACGAGATATAAAAATTCATAACCACTGTTATCAAAAAGCTTTATCTAGCCAAATTCATACGTTCAATCTACTCAACTTGCCTGAAAATTTTAAAGTTACCTTAATACCTTCAGGGTGTTGTGGAATGGCAGGAAGTTTTGGTTACGAAAAGGAGCATTATCAAGTGAGCCAATCTATAGGAGAACTTGTTTTGTTTCCAGCAGTTAGAAAATCAAAAGAGGCTATCATTTGTGCAAATGGAACTAGTTGTAGACATCAAATAAAAGATGGAACCCAAAAAGAAGCTTTACATCCAGTGACTATTTTAAATAAATTTGTCTTAGAAGTTTAAATCTATCGAAGAGTCTATCAGATTTTGATTGGACTGTACAGACACATCTGGAATTTCAAAATTCAACTGTTCTGGGATGTCTTCAAAAATAATGTCTGTGCTGACATCACTTTTAATTAAACCAATATCTTTTGCGTAGTAATTGGTTATCGTGGAAGCATTCTGCTCTTGGAGAATCGTAAAATCTGAAAAGACAATAAAAACACTTGCCGATAAATTAAGGCTAATTTTTGAGCTGTACACGTCCGAATAGGTTTGACCGTTTACAGTCATATTTTCCATAAAACCAGCATGAGCCAGAGTGATTTCATACTCAAGGCTTACTGGAAAACCATTGATGTCTTCTTCAACTTCGCCTAAAGAAGTGTAAAGTAAGTCTCCTTGAGTTAAGGCTTTATCTACATCTTAAACTATAATATCATCTTTACCTTATAAGGAATCAGCAATTGATATAATATCTTAATAACCAAAATTTAAGAGATATGCCGCTTTTTTACTAACAAATTTAGTAAGTTCATTTTGAAATTATTCATACAGACCGGTATGTCTGGATATCATAAGTGCTCACATAAGATATGCAGAACCATATTGCACCGCCGCATCGTAATCGGCTTTTATTACTTCTAGGGGATTTGCTAGGCTAAGGTAGTTGTTAATATTCCAAGTAATAACATCCTTTTCTTGAAACTTCATTTTGTTAGAAATCTGTCCTTCTAATTTAGGGAAAACGAAATAACCTTCTGCCTGCACAACCCATTTTCCTAGTGGCCCTTTGTCTCTATAAATCTTTTCAAATAAATCCTTTATGCTTTGAGTTTGCCATTAATTACTGTTTCTTAGCTTCAAATATAAAAAAAGAAACAATTATTTTGTTAATTTTAGTCTAGCTAGTTGTAGCAAAATTACTTAATTATATTTTGAATGCATAATTTAATTAAAGTAACTATCCACCAAGTTTTGAACATAAAAAAGGACTGCAAGCAATCTTGACTATAAGGCAAACAAAAATGAAGTAGGAGAATGTTAAAAAAGTGTTAATTACAAAAGTAATGTTATTGATTATATAGACATTTAATTAACATTAATTAACATTAAACACACTTATCATGAAAAATTTAAACATTGCAAAAAAATTGAAAATAGCAGCTGCAAGTGTTGCTATTTTATGTCCGGGTTAATCTTTGCCCAAATCAAACACGAAGGAACTGCAACAAACTGTGCTTTTACTGGCAATAGCTCAGATTATTGTAATGCTTCTAATGGTCAACAAAATCTTAGAGTTATAAACTGTAAGCCAGGTGAAACAAATTGCTATTACTAACCAATTTTGTTATTATTTAAACTTCAAATCAGCATAAATAAATTTTAATTATGCTGATTTATTATATATTAATTAAATTTATGAAATCACTTTATCTTATAGTACTATTTATAGTAATTACTAATTGCAAATCAAAAAAATCATTTAATGAAGATGCAATAGTATTCAGCACTTTTGCTTCAAACGAGAAACTAGAATTGAGTGTCTTTAAGGAAATTCCGGATATTGCGGTTGACGGTCTTTTAAATTACAAGGATTCTCTTTTAATAATTAGGAATGCGGCAAATACATCTGATTATCATTTTACAGCATTTGATTTAAGCAAAAAAACTTCTGTTTTTGATATTTTGGAATCTGGTAGAAGGGATAACGAGGCAGTGGCATTCTTATCTTATGGAATTTATGGCAACAAATTATGGGTGTTTGATATTGTGAAAAATAAATTTATAACCTCTCAAATAACCGAATACGAATCGGGCGATGACCTACCCACGAATTCAATTTCAACATTCTATTATGGCATACAACCTCTAAACAATACAACTTTTTTGGGGACAGGTGATTACGATTCAGATTATAGAGCCGCTATTGTTGATACGAGAACCAACACTGTAACTAGGCAAATAGATTCCTATTCCAAGGATATGTCCAGAGGCTATAAAACGGCTTATGAAAGTTTTTTGTATTTAAATCCCAATAGAGACAAGGCTGTTTTGGCAGCAAGGTTTTCTGACCGTGTACAAATTATAAACCTTAAAAAAGAACGTTCTACTGTCCTTAAAGGGCCTGATGGCTTTGAACCTGATATGGGTTTTATGACCACTAATGAAGGTAAAGAAATTAGTTACAGTAATGACCAAAGTAAATATGCATTTGTAAAAGGAAAAACGACCACTAATTATATTTATCTTTTATATTCCGGTAATTTACAAAACGGACCTAACCGGCATTACGGTAAGACCATACATATTTATAGTTGGGACGGAAAACCTATAAAAAAACTAATGTTACCAGATTATATCTTAGACTTTGCAATTTCTAATGACGATTCTGCTATATATACTTACAATCCGAATAAAAAAACCTTAGAATTCTCAACATTGAGTATATGAAAAATCTTGTATTCTACATATTCATTTGCTTAATTGTCTCTTGTGCCAACGATAACAAAAGTTCTGAAGAAGATTATATAAGAATACCAGATACATTAGTAGTTTATAATACCATGAATTCCACAGATTCTATGGCGTCCAAATCTGATATTATATCTAAATTAGAGTCCTTTACTATATTTACTTCTATTAACGTATCTTGTGCCACTTGCTTGTTCGAATTTGATAAATGGAGAGCGATTGGAAAGGGTTTTAAAGACAATACTGTATCAATTGTGCCCATTTGCCATTCTAAAGATAATTTTGAAATGCTAAAATATCTTTTAGAAAGTGGCGATATTAAGCCTCTAGATTTTCCGCTTTATTTAGATGATAAAAATAAATTTACCGAGCTAAATAAACATTTATTGGATGAGAACCATGGTTTAACAGTACTGGTTGATACTGATAATAAAATACTCTTGAAGGGCAGCCCTATTGATGACCAAACCCTAATGAAAAAATATACAAAACTTATAAATACCCAAAAATAATATGGTAAGAAATATTAACAATTTACTATTATATGTATTTCTTTTAGCATTATTCTTTAGTACAACTCAACTATATTCTCAAGAGACTGTTGAAGTACACGTGAGATATAATTTTATACACCAAAAGGAAAAAAATTCTGTAGATGCCGAAGTCCCTTTTGAAGAAACCGTAATCTTATCGGTTGCCCAGAAAAGTAGCCGTTATGTTGCTGAAAGACGTTACAACTCAATTAATAAAGCGAAGGAGAGCAAGAGCCAGTCTTCAAATGCTAGTAATGCAGCTAGCACAATAGTAGTATCTGGTGGGCCGCTTTTATTGGTAAATGAGACAGGTACTTTAATGAGAGAGGAAATTATGAAAAATTTTGATGACGATGAATTAGTTTTGACTGGAGGTATAGGGTTTAAGAGTTATAGAGTTACAACAGACATCCCAAAAATCGAATGGGAAATAAAGACCGACACTAAAACTATTGGAGACATATCGTGCCAAAAAGCCATTGGTAAGTATGCTGGCAGAACTTACAACGCATGGTTTGCACCAAGTTTACCCTTTAACGATGGGCCTTGGAAACTTTCTGGTCTTCCAGGCTTAATACTTGAAGCTGTGGACGATAAGGAGGAAGTAAAATTTATCTTTAAGGAACTGTCCAAAAATACCGATAAGCAAAAAGAAAAAGTAATCTCCTTTAACCAAGATAGCTCCGATATTCCTACCAAACTTAAGTCGTACAATAGACTAAAAACTGCTTTTGAATCGGATCCTGTTGGAGTTGCCAAAGCCCAGTTTCCAAATGTAAGAATAGGCATATCAAATCCTAAAAAAAATGCATCTAACTTAAAGATAAAGAATTACAACCCATTAGAATTAGAACTTAAATAATTTGTTTACTACCTACCATAGATTGATTGCTATTAAATTAATCCGTTTTTTATGGCTTTTGGTAATCCCTCTAATTCCATTATCAGGAACTGCCCAAAACGACATCATTTCTGGTAAAGTAGTGGGTGAGAATAACACAGTACTAGCATCTGCCAATGTTACCTTAGTTAATGACAACGGCGTAATTTTGGCATTTTCAATTTCAGACGATGATGGTAAATTTCAAATTGATATCGCTTCAATTAATAAAACTTCAAACTTATACCTTGAGGTTTTATACTTAGGGTATAAGAAAGAGCGTCAACAATTCTCTGAGACTAGCTCTGTATATAATTTTAAACTTATACCAGATGCGACTTTACTTGACGAAGTTGTAATTCGCGATAAGCCTCTTGTTGAGCGCCAAGGCGACACCTTAAAATACAATGTCAGTAAATTTTCTAAGCCAGAGGATCGCAGTATTGGAGATGTTCTTAAACGTATGCCAGGCATCCATGTAACAAGTGATGGCACCATTTACTATAACAACGAAGAAATACTAAATCTTTATATACATGGAGATGACTTAATGGCTGGTAAATACGGTTTGGCGTCTAGAGTGATAAGAAAAGAAGACATTATAAGCGTTGATATAATGCGGAACCATCAGCCTATAAAAGTGCTACAAGATAAAGTACCATCAAACAAAATAGCTGTAAACTTAGTGCTTAAAGATGAAGACAGCTTTAAATTATCTGCTCAGGCGCTTTTAGGAGCTGGCTTACCAAAACAGTACGATTTGGAGATAACACCGATATTGCTGAATAAAACCGTAAAAATTTTGAATCATATTGCGGCTAATAATAGCGGCATAGATTATAGAAGGGATTTTAAACAATTAGGGACTCAAAACTTTATATCGAATAAGCAGAGTGATGAAATCGCGTTTTCTCTATCCCAAGGTACGGTTGGTAGTCCTGACCTGCCAACAGAAGATTATTATATAAATAATTCAGCAAGTATAAACCTTAACAACCTATACACTTTTAAAAACGATTTAAAGGTAAGGCTGAACATACAAGGCTTAATAGACAAAAACACCTTATCGTACTCCAATCAATTAATTAATTACACAGCAAATGATACCATTATTTTTGATGAAAGGCAAAATTTAACGAACAGGCCAAAGATTCTGTTATCATCAATTAATGTAATGAAGAATCAAAAAAACTTTTTCTTTAATAATAATCTCAAAATAAATGTTTCAAGAAACGACGATAGCAGCCGCTTAAGTTTTAATGATGATTCATTTTCCCAAAACCTATCGCAAAATGAGTTTACCATATCGAATGATTTTAATTATATACCCAAATTGAGCACAAAGGGTATCGCAGAAATCAGATTGATAACTGAATACAATACCAAAGACAACAAATTAAATTTAAGAGATGGCTATCAATTCCCTATAACCCAAGATGAAGATTATGAGAACGTTGAGCAGCTCTTAGAAATACCCACATTTTACATGGATGGGTTTTTATCGTATAAATTACCAACGTCAACTATAAAGCAAGATTATAGATTAGGATATACAAGAGAAAACCGAGAGTTTAATTCCACTTTACTTTTTAATACCGCAAATGAGTCTTTTATATACGATGGCGATTCTGGGAACGCTTTAAATTGGAAAAAAAGCAAATACTATTTTATATCGGATTTTAGTGTTGAAACCAAAAAAATAAGAGCTTCACTTAACTTGCCAATATTCTACCAATCTATAAATTATTCTCAAAAAGAATACAATCTTGATAAAAAGGATATTGGCTTTTTTTTCAATCCAAATATCAATTTTCAATATGCCTTTAATGTAGAAAAAAGGTTGAATTTTAGTTATGGCCATAACACTAATTTCGGAAATTTATCACAAGTTTTTAGAGGTGTTGTTTTACAAAATTATAGAAGTTTATTATCTAACAATGCAAATTTGCAAAGATCAGACACGGATACATTTAGTTTAAAATACACTTTAGAAAATTCTGCTGAGCTTATGTTCATAAATGGTGGAATTACATATAGAACTCTGAAAATCAACAATATACTATCGTCTACTATCGAGGATAATATCATTCGGAGCGAGTTACTTCCATTTGGGAATACCCAAAATAATTTAACGCTCAACTTAGGTTTTAGTAAATATCTTTTCGCTTTTAAAACTAAATTTTCATTAAACACGCAATTATCGCAATCCACATTCGAAAATATCATAAATGACAACTTAGTCCCTTTTAAATCGAACGGTATTTTGTTGTCTTCTAATTTTTCGAAGTCTTTCCTTGATATTTTTACTTTGGACTACACTCCAAGAGCAAATTGGAATTTTAGTCGGCTTGAGGCAGATGACCAAAATTTATCCGTAGAATCTATATCGTACAAGACTTTTAGGTTTGAACAAAATTTAAATTTAACTGTAACTCCTGCAAAAGAATGGAATCTGAAACTTAATTCAAACTACATCTCAATTAAACAGAATGACTTCAACAGCAATACATATTTTCTTTTAAACTTAAACTTTCAACATAATCTCAAAAACGACAAATTTGAGTTAGGTATAGATGTAACAAATCTCTTTGACGTTGATGAATATAGGCTATATTCTATTACCGACAATCAACAAATTAACACCAACTTTCAATTAAGAGGAAGAATGATTATAGCGAGACTGAATTGGTACTTGTAACTTATTTAATCTAATTAATAACTAAGTTATTAATTAAAAAATTTATTAGAATATAACTTCCAATAGGCGTATGTTATTCTAACTTCTAAATATTTAGTAGAGGTGAGTAGTAAATATCTATCTTTAATGCATGTATATATATTAAATTATTAGCATATTTAAGAGTCAAAATCTTCTAGAGTTCTGTTATTGGTACAGCGGATCTTGATTGTAAAAAGTATCTGGCTGGATTGGAGAATAAAACAGATTATAAATGCTTAAAATGCAACCATTCTGCTAGTCAGATTAAGTCTGATTTTGCACGATAGTGAAAGTCGTCTGTGGACATGAGGAATTTACTACTAAAAATACGTTTTTCCAAAAGTTGAAATTTGGCCTTAGAAAAGCTTTTTTGCATGTTTTGAAATGTCGATATCTATCCAGAGTTTATCTGCAAGTTATATAGGTGTTTGCTAAGGTTTGACTGAAAAGACCGCTAGATTGTTTATAGTGAAAGTGAGAGAAGCCATGTTATCAAGCTGAAATAATCCAATGGATGGTAATGTGCAAGTGGATGAGTTTGTGCCTAGCGGAAAAGAAGAAGGTAAAAACAGGAGGGAGCTATGATGGAACCCAAAAAGAAGCTTTACATCCAGCGACTATTTTAAATAAATTTGTCTTAGAAGTTTAAATTTATCGAAGAGTCTATCAGATTTTGATTGGACTGTACAGACACATCTGGAATTTCAAAATTCAACTGTTCTGGGATGTCTTCAAAAATAATGTCTGTGCTGACATCACTTTTAATTAAACCAATATCTTTTGCGTAGTAATTGGTTATCGTGGAAGCATTCTGCTCTTGGAGAATCGTAAAATCTGAAAAGACAATAAAAACACTTGCCGATAAATTAAGGCTAATTTTTGAGCTGTACACGTCCGAATAGGTTTGACCGTTTACAGTCATATTTTCCATAAAACCAGCATGAGCCAGAGTGATTTCATACTCAAGGCTTACTGGAAAACCATTGATGTCTTCTTCAACTTCGCCTAAAGAAGTGTAAAGTACGTCTCCTTGAGTTAAGGCTGCGTCGTAAAGAGTAACGTCTAGTAAAGGGATTGTAAAGCCTGGGAATTCATCACTGAGAAACACTGAATATTCTCCGTCAAAAATAATAGTTTGCTCACCATTCTGTTTATAAACTTCTCCTGAACTAAGAATAGTGGTAAAAACCCCAGAAAAGTTAGTGACCGTTTGGGTAAAACTAAAGCGTTGTGGATTTTGAGTATTAACTTCAGAAATACTTAAGGTTTCGTTACCTGTGATAGTGCTCGAATTTTCTCTAGAGGTGTTCTCATAAGTCCAAGAATTATCTAAAGCCAGGGGAAAATAATTTGAGTCTGGTAAGAGGATATCCTCATCCTCACTAGCACAAGAGTAACAAAACAAAAGGAAAATGATTCCTAGGTAAACGCTTACTTTTTTCATGATATAAATATCTAATGCAATTTAGATATTTTATATAGGTTTTGACTTATTTGTTGTCAAAAACAATAGAAGCGCTTATGAAACTTTAGGGCAGTTGAATTTTCCTACCCAATCTCCAGAATTCAGATATAGGAAATAGTGATTTTAATGGTAATCTACTTAGATTGTTTTTTGATTATTGGCGAAAACGGTTACATTTGTTTAAAACGATACATGGCATCAAATAGCTTCGGAAATTTTCTTAAACTTACAACCTTTGGTGAATCTCACGGAGTTTCCATTGGTGGAATTCTAGATGGAGTTCCTCCAGGAATTCAATTGGATTTAGAGAAAATCCAGAAAGATCTAGATAGAAGAAAACCTGGTCAATCTGCAATAGTCACTCAACGTAAAGAGTCTGATATCGTTCACTTTAAGTCAGGAATTTTTGAAGGGGTAACTACGGGATTACCAATTGGTTTTGAAATTCTTAATACCGATAATAAATCAAAAGATTACGGTCATATAAAAGATGTATATAGACCAAATCACGCCGATTATACCTATGATCAAAAATACGGTCAAAGAGATTATAGAGGTGGAGGAAGATCTAGCGCTAGGGAAACTGCTTCTTGGGTTGTTGCTGGTGCTATAGCCAAACAAATCCTGAATGATGTCCATTTCACAGCTTATACTCACGCTGTAGGACATTTGGAATTACAAAGTGAAGATAGTGTTGATTTTGATGTTATCGAAAAAAATCCTGTGAGATGTCCTAATGCAAAGAGGGCTGCTGAAATGGAAGATTATATTAAAAAAATCAGGAAAGAGGGTGATACTATTGGGGGTATTGTGAAATGTGTAATCTCCAATGTCCCTAAAAACCTAGGCGATCCTATCTTTGAAAAACTTCACGCCAATTTAGGTAAAGCTATGATGACCATTAATGCTGTGAAAGGATTTGATTATGGTTCTGGTTTTGAAGGCGTTTCGATGAAAGGGAGTGAACATAATGATTTGTTCAATGTAGATGGAACAACGAAAACCAACCATAGTGGTGGCATACAGGGTGGTATTTCCAACGGGATGAATATTAATTTTAGAGTAGCTTTTAAACCTGTGGCTACGCTTATGCAGAAACAAAAAACGATAGATAAAAACGCGCAAGAAGTAGAAATGCAAGGCAAAGGTCGTCACGACCCTTGTGTGGTTCCTAGAGCTATACCCGTCGTTGAAGCTATGTCGGCTTTAGTTTTGGCAGACGCCTTTTTACAAAATAAATCTCTTAATTAATTTCAATGAAAAAATTAGAATTACACTGGCAGATCCTTATTGGTATGGGATTGGGAATTGCTTTCGCATATATTTTATCTTTTTTTAGCTGGGGAAGCGATTTTATCACCGATTGGATTAAGCCATTTGGTAGTATGTTCATCAATGCACTAAAACTTATTGCAGTTCCCTTGATTTTAGCTTCTCTTATCAAAGGAGTTTCTGATCTCAAAGATATTTCTAGTCTTTCTCAAATGGGCTTAAGAACTATTCTTACGTATTTAGCGACTACAGTTATTGCGGTGAGCATCGGTCTTGCAATCGTTAATATATTCGAGCCTGGTAAGAGCATAGAAAGTGAAACCAGAGAAGAACTCGTACAAAGTTATGGGGGTGATGCAGAATTAACCAGGCAAAACGCCCAAAAGCAAAAGGATTCTGGACCTTTACAAGCTTTAGAAGACCTAGTGCCCGATAATATATTTGGAGCAGCATCCAGTAATGCAAACATGCTCCAAGTTATTTTCTTTGCTATCTTTTTTGGTATTGGGATAATTTTAATTCCAGAAAAAAAATCTAAGCCCATCAAGGAATTCTTTGACTCCTTAAATGAGGTTATCTTAAAAATGATAGATCTTATTATGCTAGCAGCACCCTATGGTGTTTTTGCATTATTAGCCGCATTGGTTGTTGAAGCACCGAGCGCAGATCTCTTTATTGCTTTGGCATATTACGGCTTGTGTGTCGTAGGTGGGCTACTTCTTATGATTGGAGTTTATGCGTTAATTGTAGGCATCTTCACCAAAAAATCACCGCGTTTCTTCCTCAATGGTATCTCGCCAGCTCAGCTTTTAGCTTTTTCTACAAGTTCTAGTGCTGCAACTTTACCTGTAACAATGGAAAGAGTGGAGGAGCATCTCGGTGTACATCCTCAGGTTTCCAGTTTCGTATTACCCATAGGTGCAACTATTAACATGGATGGGACTAGTTTATATCAGGCCGTAGCAGCGGTGTTCATCGCTCAAGCCTTTGGTATGGAATTGAGTTTTGCCGCTCAACTTGGGATCATTGCTACTGCAACTTTAGCCTCAATAGGTTCTGCTGCAGTACCAGGAGCAGGAATGGTTATGCTTGTTATAGTTCTTGGTCAGGCTGGAATACCTGAAGCTGGTCTTGCTCTTATCTTTGCTGTAGACAGGCCATTAGACATGTTAAGGACTTCTGTAAATGTAACTGGCGACGCTGCCGTATCTATGTTAGTTGCAAAATCACAAAACAAATTAGGCGATCCTAAAGTGAAAAACTGGGATGATAAGTATACAAAAGGAAAAGATTTTGAATAAGTTTTTATTGTAATTTTACAATAAAAACTATGGTGAAATTTTACATAATATTTTGTTTTCTCACTTTCAATGTATTTGCTCAAACCGAGTTTGAAGTTACTACAAAAGTGGAACTATATGAGGATTTAGAAAACCCTATTTCATTAACCAATGGCCAAGTTTGGGACGATCCAAGCTTAGAAATACCTTTAGGGTTTAATTTTGAGATAAGTACTCATGTTTTCAATACAGTGTATATTCCAGACTATTTTGAAAGTTCAACATTAACAATTGATCCTTCTGGTTCAAATTTTTCTCCAATCTTTGCAGCAACAACTTTAGACTATATTGATAGAGGATTTAATTCTGGAATCTCAGAATCTGATATATCTTATAAACTAGATCAAGGTGATGAAGGAAAAATTTTAAAAATTCAATGGAGCAATGTTGGATTTTTTGATGACCAAACTTTAGAGGATTTCATGAATGTTCAAATTTGGTTTTACGAAAATTCTAACAAAATAGAGTACAGATATGGTCCTGTAAAAATTGATAATACTTCTGAAGTTTACTTCGGTCTAAGTGGAACCACTGTTGCAATTGCCGCATCCTATGATCTATTTAACGACGCGCCTCTAGATAATACCTACTTCTTAACTGAAGACCCTAGTGATCCAAGTGTTATTAAAATTCTTCCAAGCCAATTTCTAGACGAGCCCCTAGTTTTAGATGGAACTATTTTAGAAAATACAGTATACGAGTTCAACAATACCACTTTAAGTTTATCTCAGTTTGGAAATTTGGAATTTCAATTATATCCAAATCCAGCAGTAGATATTGTAAACATTAAAACAAATCTAAGTTACTTCAAACTTGAAGTGTTTAACTTATTAGGTCAAAAATTGATTTCAAGCTCAAATCAAAAACAGATTGATGTTTCAAGCTTTTCAAAAGGAATTTATTTATTCAAGATAAGTTCAAACAAAGAAGTTGTTACTAAAAAAATAGTGATAGAATAACTGATAAACCCCAAACTAAAAAGGCAGCTATATAGCTGCCTTTTTAGTTTGATGCTTATTTCAGTACTATTTAAAATAGCTAAAATCTTCCCCACTTTTAATTTCAAGTAAGGAGTTATAAATTAGTTTGATGACGTTCTCAACATCAGACTCATGTACCATCTCTACGGTGGTATGCATATATCTTAATGGTAAAGAGATGAGCGCAGAAGCTACACCGCCATTGCTATAAGCAAATGCATCGGTATCTGTACCTGTCATTCGGCTTGCAGCTAAACGCTGAAAGGGAATATTGTGTTTCTCTGCAGTATCGATGAGAAGTTCTCTCAATTTATTTTGTACTGCAGGGGCATAACTTATAACGGGACCGGCTCCAATTTTAGTAAGTCCTTCTTTTTTCTTCTCTATCATTGGTGTAGTCGTGTCGTGACAAACGTCAGTAACAATAGCTACATTAGGTTTAATGGTTTGGGTGATCATTTCAGCTCCTCGCAATCCAATTTCTTCTTGAACAGAGTTGGTGATGTACAGTCCAAATGGCAGCTCTACTTTGTTTTCCTTTAGCATTCTAGCCACTTCAGCAATCATAAAGCCCCCCATTCTATTATCTAAACCTCTACACACAAACTTATCTCCATTCAGAATGAAAAATTCGTCTGGGTAGGTAATAACACAACCAACGTGGACTCCAAGCTTTTCAACCTCTTCTTTAGTAGCACATCCAACATCTATACAAATGTTATCAGATTTTGGTGATTGCTCGCTTGTTTTATCTCTGGTGTGTATGGCTGGCCATCCAAAAACCCCTTGTACAATACCTTTTTTGGTATGGATGTTTACCCGCTTGGAAGTTGCTATTTGATGATCGCTGCCTCCATTTCTTATCACATAAATTAAACCTTCATCGGTGATATAATTGACGTACCAGGATATTTCATCGGCATGACCTTCTATGACTACCTTAAAATCAGCTTCAGGATTTATAACTCCAACGGCTGTTCCGTAGGTATCTGTAATGAATTCATCTACGTAAGGTTTTAGATAGTCCATCCAAAGTTTTTGACCCTCCGATTCATAACCAGTTGGAGCGGCATTATTTAAGTACTTTTCTAAAAATTTTAGTGAATTATCGTTCATATCTTTTTTTTTGTTGTGCTAATTTAGTAAAGTATTGAGATATAGTTGAAAACGAATCCTTAATTTTGGAACAATTTTAGAGGTTAATATGATAAATCACTTTATTTTGAAATTGGCTATAGCTTTTTTTCTGTTTGCAGGTGTTTCAGTTAGTGCTCAGGAGACAAAATATCAAGACACATTAACTAGCTCTAATCAACAATACCTTATCATAGGTCAAGATACCTCTTGGGTAAGTGAAGTTGAGCTAGAGGAAGTAATTATATATCCTAAACTTAAATTTAAAAGTCGAGACGACTTTAGAGATTACCTCATATTGAAACGCAAAACTAAAAAGGTATGGCCTTATGTAAAATTAGCTTCAGAGCGTTTTGAAACTTTAAACAAACGCCTATCGAGTATTGAATCCAAACGTTCAAAAAGACAGTATACAAGAGTTATTCAAAGGTATGTAGAAGAAGAGTTTACAGATGAATTGAAAAAACTAACCAAAACTGAAGGTCAGATTCTAGTCAAATTAATTCATCGCCAAACTGGTATAACCACCTTCGATCTGGTAAAAGACCTCCATTCTGGATGGCGAGCCTTTTGGTACAATACCACTGCTAGCTTGTTTAGTATTTCTTTAAAAGAAGAATTTAATCCTTCGGAAATTAAGGAAGACTTTTATATTGAAGATATTTTACAAAGAGAATTTCAATCTGAGCATCTTGAAAGACAATCTCCTAAGTTTGAAATTAATCTTATGGACTTAATGGAAAAATGGCAAAAAGAATCTGGTTTGATCGCTCCTTCCGCCATAAGATCCAATCGGTATTAAATCAATTCTGATTTAAACTAAAATCTGAATAAGCATCCATACCATGTTCGTGAATATCTAAACCTTCAACTTCATGTTTAGAAGATACTCTTAAGCCCATAAATTTCTTGATCGGCCATAGGATAATACTAGCGCTAAAGCAACAAAATCCACCAATAGTTAATATAGACACCAACTGTATAAAAAACTGTTCTATTCCTGCCATATTTCCAAATAGTCCTACCGCCAAAGTTCCCCAGATACCACAACACAAGTGAACAGGAATAGCTCCTACAGGATCGTCTACTCTTATAATATCCATTAATTTAACGGCTAGAATGATGATTAGCCCAGCAATGAGTCCTATGGCAATAGATTCTAGGGGCGACATCAAATTGGCGCCTGCTGTTATTCCTACAAGTCCTCCTAATATACCATTCATAAACATCGTTACGTCAAAATTTTTGAAGACCAAAAAACTACTAAGGCAAGCTCCTAAACCTCCAGATGCAGCTGCTAAACTTGTGGTGACGAGTACGATAGAAGTACTGGCTGGATCTGCAGAAAGTACTGAGCCTCCATTAAATCCAAACCAACCAAACCAGAGTAAAAACACTCCAGTTGCAGCTAAAGGAATATTATGACCAGGAATGGCAAAAATCTTTTTACCCTTAAACTTTCCTATACGGGGTCCTAGGAAAACCACAGCCATGAGGGCCGCCCAACCCCCTACAGAATGCACCAATGTAGACCCTGCAAAATCATAAAACCCAAAATCACTTAAAAATCCACCTCCCCAAAGCCAAGATCCACTAATGGGGTATATAAAGCCTACGTAAATAATTGAAAATACCATAAAGGCACCAATTTTAATACGTTCTGCTACAGCACCAGAGACTATTGTTGCTGCTGTCGCAGCAAACATCCCTTGAAACAAAAAATCTGTCCAATATGTATAGCCTGCATCTGCATATTCGGCGGTTAGACCATTGTCTGGTAAATGCAATCCAACTTCACTTAGACTAAACCATCCATTAAAGTCTCCTGGATACATTATGTTGAAGCCCACTATATAATAAAGTACTAGTCCAGAGCAAATGATAAAAAAGTTTTTGAATAAAATATTAATGGTGTTTTTTTGGCGAGTTAAGCCAATCTCTAAGAGAGAAAAACCTAAGTGCATTAAAAAAACCAAAGCGATGCAAAGCATCATCCACACATTATTCGCAGTAAATAGAGCGTTATCCATAGTTTTTATTTAATAGCTTGAGTTCCACGTTCGCCTGTTCTTATTCTTATGCACTCTTCAATATTGGAAATGAATATTTTCCCATCTCCAACATCTCCAGTTTTAGCCTTTTCAATTAAGGTTTCTATGGTTTTGTCAACAAAATCATCAGATACAATAACCACTAAGTATCGTCTTTGAATATCACTTGTGCTGTAAGAAATCCCTCTATATAAGTGACCTTGTTTTTCATTTCCTACACCCGTGACATCCCAATAACTAAAGAAATTTACCTCTATTTGATGGAGTGCTTCTTTAACTTCATCAAAACGAGACTTTCTAATAATTGCCTCTATTTTTTTCATATCCCCTAAAATTTTGTTGTAAATATATATAAAACATATAATAAAATAAAACACCCCCTATTTAAAAGGGGGTGTTTTATATAATATAGTATGTATTGTAATATAGTTAAATATAATTACTCAAATACTTATTTTGTTAAAAAATTTAGTAACGAGTGTCTTGGTAAAAATTTCTGTCCATGACCCTTAACTATTCAAGCTCAACATTATAATCCTTTAAAATTTCACTGTATTCTGTTTTATTAAAATTAAAATTTTTGAAGGTTTCATCGTGTTGTTTCCTGTTTTCCATTCGTTTAATGTTTTTGATAAAACGCCTGTAATCATCTTCTGCGTTTAATCTAAGGCCTGGAACTTCAATGGATTTTCCATGATCATCTTTAGCTACCATGGTAAAATAAGAGGAATTACAATGTTTTTTGGCTCCGTTTTGTATATTCTCAGATTCTACTCGAACTCCAACAACCATTGACGTTCTTCCAACGTAATTTACCGAGGATTTTAGGGTAAGAAGCTCTCCAACCTCTACAGGGTTCAAAAAGTCTACACGATCTACACTTGCCGTAACACAATAATTTTCGGAGTGCTTGGCTGCGCATGCAAAAGCAACTTGGTCTAGGAGTGATAGGATAAATCCACCATGAATCTTTCCTCCAAAATTTGAATGGGAGGGTAACATGAGTTGTGATAAGACGACCACTGAATCTGACGGATGTTTGAATTTTTTAGTCATAGCTTAGTTTTATTGAGTGTCTGTCCATTTTGAGTTTAAGACTTTTTTGGAAGTAACGCCCATCTCTTTTAATGAGGCTACATCTTTTATCAAATTTTGTTTTCCAGTTAATTTTTTCATCGCTTTATCGTAGGTTGATTTTGTAGAATCAATGCGGTTTCCAACCTCATCCAAGCCCTCGATTAAATTGACAAATTTGTCATACAAATCACCAGCGTGTTTAGCGATTTGCACAGCGTTTTGCTGTTGTTTTTCATTGCTCCAAACCATGTCTACAGTCCTTAGTGTAGAGAGTAAAGTGGTGGGACTTACCATCAAAATATTATCTTGGAAAGCAGAGTAAAAGAAATTTGAATTTTCACTTTGCGCAAGAAATAAAGCGGGTTCAATGGGGACAAACATCAAAATAAAATCTGGGGTAGAATTTCCGCCAAGTAGCTCATAGTTTTTGTCTTTTAGGCCTTTGAGGTGAGTTTCCATAGATTTTACATGAGCTTTTAATAGTACAGCTTTTTCTTGTTCATCATCAGAATTGGTGTACCGCTCATAGGCTTTTAAACTCACTTTGGAGTCTATAATCATTTTCTTTTCATTGGGTAAATACACCACAACATCAGGTAATTTGCTGATGCCATTTTCATCCTTAAAGTGCTGTTGTACTTCGTATTCTCGCCCTTTTGTTAACCCAGATTTTTCCAGAACTTTTTCCAAAATCATTTCCCCCCAGTTGCCTTGTGTTTTACTACTGCCTTTCAGAGCTTTGGTCAAATTATTAGCCTCTTCCGAAATTTTTAAATTCTGTTCATTGAGATATTTTAGTTGTTCCTCAAGTTGAATGTGACCTTTCAGAAAATCAGAATTCGTCTTTTCAATTTTGGTTTCAAAGGATATCAGCTTATCTTTTAAGGGATCTAAAATATGAGCTATATTTTTTTGATTTTGGATCGTAAACTTTTCAGATTTTTGTTCTAAAATTCGCTGTGCAAGATTTTCAAATTCTTCACTAAACTTTTTTTGAAGAGCTTGCATTTCAGATTTTTGCTCCGTCCATTTATTGACCAAGCCTTCCAATTCTGTTTCCTTTCTGGTGAGTCTATTCTGAATTTGGAAGCGTTCATTTTCTTCACTTTTCAATTCAGCTCTAAGTTTTTCGTTAGCGGTAATGAAATCGTCTTTTGATTTTTGCTCTCGTCCAACGGATTCTTCATATAACGACTGAAAGTGGGACGATTTGGTTTGCCAGGTAGCAATCGTAGATCTATCCATCAGTTTTGCCAACAAAAAGCCTAAAGCTAAAGCAAACAAGCCAAGAAAAATATAGAGTGCGAATTCCATAAGGATGTTTTTTCAAAGATATAAAGAGAATCTCCACCGTAGACCAATTTTTGGTTTTTGGCCTACTTTGATTTTTTGACTTTTGAAAGGTCAAGCAAATTGAAGGGGTTAATGCCCAGCCCACTCACAGATTTTGACCTAAAGCGAATGACTTCATCATAATAGAGAGGAATCATTGGAGCCTTTTCTACTAAGATAGAATCCATCTGTGAGTAAAGTTCATATCTGATTGTGTCTTCTGTTATATTCAAAGCTTCTTCGTAGAGTCTGTCGAAAGTGTCATTCTTAAAATGGGTATAATTGGGACCGTTTGGTGAAAAGTTATCACTGTAGAATAAGGATAAGTAATTGATAGCATCTGGATAATCGGCAATCCAGCTGGCTCTAAAATTATCCAGTTGTCCAGCAGAGCGTTTTTGACGAATGGTTGAAGGTGGCATGACATCGATATCCACTTGGACCCCAATTTTTTGAACCTCTTTTTGAATAAATTCCACCAAATCTATATAGGAAGGATTTGTGCTTATTATCAATTTTGGTGAGTTGATTCCTGTTTCTTTCTTGAATTTTTCTATAAGAGCTTTGGCCTTTTTAGGTTGGTAAGAATAGCCCTCTACAGTGGTTTGCCCAGCCAATCCTTCTGGAATAAAACCTTTATGTGCAGGGATTCCAATATTGTTTCTTAGATATTTAATCATTTTATCTCGATCAAACGCATAATTGATTGCTTTTCTAAAGTCTTGAGATTGAATCTCTGTTGAAGGGGAATCTAAGTAAAACCCCAAATATTCTGTGTTTAGGTAGGGACTTTTATCCATATCCACACGAGTTTCAAATTTTGAGCTTAACTTTCCGCTGGTGGTGATAAGTTCGTCTTTATAGGAAGGATCTAAACCACTTAAAAAATCAAGCTTACCTTGGATAAAGGCCAAAAATTCACTTTGTTTATCTGGTAAAAAGGTGATAGAAATGGCCTCCAAATAGGGCAAAGCATTTCCTTTGGCATCTGTTTTAAAATACAATTCATTTTTTCTCAACACCATCTTTTCTCCAATCTCCCAACGTTTAAATTTAAAGGGACCTGTTCCAATAGGCGAAGTTTGAAAATCTAAGTTTTGCATTTCTCTTGGAATCACCGAGCAGAATTTTGAAGACAATAAGCCTAAAAACGCAGGAAATCGGTGTTCTAACTCAATTTCAATCAAATCATCAGTTTTGGCTTCAATACGTTTTACATTAGACATGACCCAACTTCCAGGTGAAGCAACCTTTGGATCTGTAAGCCTTTTGAGACTATACTCTACATCTTTTGCAGAAACATGACGGGTGGAATCTTTTCCGAAGATAGTATGTTTATGAAATAACACGTCTTGTCTCAGTTGGAAAGTATAGGTTAAGCCATCTTCAGAAATTGTCCAAGAATGGGCAAGATCTCCTTCTATGGAAAGGTTCGAATCTAGTTTTACTAAAGTATTATACATCTGGTGGGTAGGCCAAATGTTCCGTTGGTCTTTTGCAAAAGCTGGATCTAGAGATGTAATATTAGCATGTTCGTTATATCTGAAGACTAAGTGATCCCGATTGTTTACTTCTGGAGAAGAACAGGAAGCTAGAATCAATAAATTCAGCAGAAAAATAAACGAAGGTGATAAAAGGTGTTTCAATTTTATTAAATAAATTATAGTTATTATCTATGCCAACTGTTGCGAAGATAGAAGATTCTAGTTATCACGTTGCACTCATACCGATCAAAACAGGTAAAAAATATCTACACCAAAACTTGCTTTTTATATTTTAGGCTGTAAATTGATTTCCTTTGAAGCGTCCAACATGACGATAAATTTTGAAGTTGAAGGCTATGAAAGAGTTGAGTTTCAAGAACATCCTGACGTTGGGGTCATAAGTATTTGTAGCGTTACCGAAAATGTTGTGAAGTCTTTCGGCTAAAAAACGACGAGCATTCTAAGAGAGCCTACTCAATACAAAATATGAGGTTTTGTTTGAAGGCAAAAATAAATCAGTTTACATACATGGGTTTACACAGTATTATGTCAAAGTAAAAACCTTTTGGAATCCGGATTTAGTGAATACAAAGCATAAAATCATAGTAGACGAAATCGATATGGATGGGTTGGGGAAAATTGATTTTATATAAGAGTCGATAGGTATTTTTTAATAGGGGGGAGGTTCATTTTTTTGGGATAAGAAGTATTTATAAAGTCTAAATAAAAAGCTAAACTTAGGTTTAGGTCCTTCACCTTCCATTCCATTGCTTAATTTTATAGGTTGGTAAAACATTTACTCATTAGCAAAATAATATAAACACTAAAACCTCATATTATGGCACATTTACGATTAGGAGATATGGCTCCAGATTTTACTGCTGAAACTACCGAAGGAAACATTTCATTTCATGACTGGTTAGGAGGTCAGTGGGGAATCATTTATTCTCACCCGGCGGATTTCACACCTGTATGTACGACCGAACTTGGTCGAACAGCTCAGCTTAAAGATGAGTTTGATAAAAGGCATGTAAAAGTTATTGCTTTGAGCGTAGATCCTTTAAAAGATCATCATGAGTGGATCAAAGACATCAACGAGACTCAAAACACTACTGTTAATTTTCCAATTATAGCAGATAGCGATAGGAAAATAGCAGAGTTATATGACATGATTCATCCAAATGCTTCTGAAAAGGCCACAGTACGTTCCGTATTTATAGTTGGTCCAGACAAAAAAATTAAATTAACATTGACTTACCCAGCCTCTACAGGTAGAAATTTTGACGAATTGCTAAGAGTCATTGATAGTCTTCAATTAACGGCTAATAAAAAGTTAGCAACCCCAGCAGATTGGAAGCCAGGTGAGGATGCAATTATTTCTCCGTCGGTAAATGATGAAGAAGCAAAAGAACAGTTTCCAGGATATAAAACCATAAAATCCTATTTGAGAACGACTCCTACTGAAAAATAGGTTCTTTCTGAAAAAAGTAAAAATGACCTTTGTTGGTATACTCCAGCAAAGGTTTTTAATTTACAATTTAAAATAATTTTTATAAACAATTGTATAAGTGAATTTCTTGATTTAAACCTTGTGATTAAACATCAAGCCCAAGCGACTTGATTTTATTGTATAGGGTCGTCCTGTCTATATTCAATTCCTTAGCAGTTTTGCTTTTGTTATACTTATTTTTCTTTAAGCACTTAAGAATCATTTCTCTTTCATGATGTTCCTTAACTTCTTTTAAATCATTAGAGTGAAGTGAAGGGTCGACAGAAACTTCTTTTTTTTCAAAAATAGATTGTGGTAAATGCTTATGTAAAATGGGGCCTTCTTGACAAAGTAAAGCCGCTCGCTTTAGCAAGTTCTTCAACTCTCTTAAATTTCCAGGCCAATCGTATGTTTTTAAGTCCTCTATAAGTTTAGGGTCTATATCTACAGTTTCTTTTTCAAGTTCGTCGCAAGCTTCAGCAATAAAAAAGTGAATAAATTCTTCAAAATCTTCTAGTCGCTCATTAAGAGAAGGAATGTTTAGGGAGAATTCATTTAACCTATGGTATAAATCATTTCTAAATTCATTTTCAGAAATCGCAGTGGCTAAATTTTCATTGGTCGCAGCGATAATTCTAACATCAATTTCAATTTCTTTGTTTCCTCCAACGGGTCTTATTTTTCGTTCTTGTAAGACTCGTAGTAGCTTTACTTGAGATTCGTAAGATAAATTTCCAATTTCGTCAAGGAATAAAGTTCCTCCATTGGCAAATTCAAATTGGCCCTTTTTATCGCGATCTGCACCGGTAAAAGCACCTTTTACGTGACCAAAAAGTTCACTAGAGGCAATATTCTCGGGTAAAGCACCACAGTCTATAGCCACAAAAGCTTGGTCTTTTCTTTTACTATGGTTATGAATAAATTTGGCGACGTATTCTTTACCAGTTCCACTTTCTCCAGTTATCATGACCGACATTTGAGTAGGTGCTACCTGTTTTGCATAAGACCATAGTTCTTGGGCTTGTTCGCTATTCCCTTTAACTACAGAAGTTGAACTAGCTCCTTTAGATGAGCTCTTTTTTATAGATGAACTTCGGTCTTTAGTTTTACTAGTTGAAGGAGAATTTAGTGCATTTTCTATGACTAATCTAAACTCTTCGGGGATAACAGGTTTGGAAACAAATTCGAAAGCTCCCAGTTTAATAGACTTCACAGCAGTTCTAATATCAGAATAATTAGTGATTAAAATTACTGGAGTGTTCCAATGTGTTTTAATCTTTTCTATTAATTCTAAACCATTCATTTTTGGTAACCTATAATCTGTGATCACTAAGTCGAAAGTTTCTGTTTTTAAAACTTCTAAAGCTTCTTCAGAAGAGCTAGAGGTTTCTATACTATAATCGAATCTCCTTAAATAATTGGAAAGCGTTTTATTGAAAAATGGGTCGTCGTCGACTATTAAGATTTTGCTCACAGTATTTTCTTGCTAAAATATCAAATCGAAGTCTATCGAATTGCTTAAATTAAAAAAATAACATTTGATTTTGTTTTTCATTTACTCAGGATTACTCTTTTTGTTGAACTCTTCAACAGTATGTCGATTTTGTATGCAGTTTCCTTTGGATTACTCGATTCCTGAAAAGTAAAACATTTGCTATGAATGAAACTGGTTAGTTCACGTTGCTATTAAAAAATTGAGACTTTGCACAATTTTTGTAAATCGTTTGTTGAGTTGACCTATTCTGCTTTGATTAGTCATATCTGGCGAATATAAATGAAGGCTATGCTAAATGGCATAAAACGCTAAGCACTATGTTTGCAAAAGATTTGATAGATAAGTATACCTTTGATTTTATAGGTTAAGATTCTAGATTACTTAATATAAAAAGGATTAAGGTGAGTAGTATGCTAAATGAAAAAGAATAAAAATTCTAAAGGTATTTCAGTCTCCTTTTAGTTGAAGCTTAGGAAGGTTTAAACAAAGAATAGTGAGCTTTGGACTATATTAAAAGGCATGGATTCCTAAAAAACTTTTGAAATTATAAATCAATACTTGTAACAGTATGTTTAAGCTAAAAGGAAAAATGCTATGGTTGTTTGCCTTATTCGCCAGTGGACTCTTGGCGATAGGTTTTTATTTTTATGATAGTCTCAATGCCTTAGGCGATAAGGTAGAAAACACTCTTTCACCCAATAAAAGATCGGATAACCTGAAGAAAATCATGGTAGATCTGAATAAGTTGAACAACTTGTATCTCGTAGACTCAGATCGTTTTAACTCTATTAAATCTGATAGTCTAATAGCAAATATTGAAAAGAACGTAGATTCAGTTAAAAACAACATTAACCAAGAGCGTATTCTCAAGGACAGAAATTTGGATACCATTCCCAAACTTTTAAGACAGATTCGAGATGATTACTTTGAGCTAGAGAATAAAAAAGAACAGACTCAAGAAGTGTTTATAAATGAACTTAGACTTCTTGTTGATGATGAACTTTCTAAAATTGAAGCAAAACCTTCAGATTCTATTACGATTATAAAACAAATCAACTCCGAGATCTACGAAAAGACAGAGCTTAGTCAACAAGGAGAAGATGAGCGAGGTTTTTTTCAACGATTATTTGGTTCTTCAAGACCAGGAAATGATACGGCGATAGCTAGAACTAGTTCTAGGGATACCTTGGTAAGACAGTCTATAGATACCGTATTTTCAAGAAATAAAGAAGAAAAAGCAACTCTTGATATTCTTCCCGCCATAAAAGAATATCAGCGCAATCGCACTCAACTATTAAATTCCCTGAAACGCCAAGAACAGGAAATTTTCAGAAAAAACATTGAAGTTAATAATTACGTAGAAAATACATTAAACGAAATTTTGTTCGAAGAATATGAACATTATGAGAACTCCATCAAAAATCTGAAGACCGACTCGATTACCTATTTCTATGAACTAGGAGCTATCATCTTTATTTTGATTTTAATAACTATCATTGCCATTTTTATCATTTTTAAAGACATTAATAAAAGTATTTTTTATCAAAATAAACTAAAAGCAGACGAAGAGAAAGCAAAACGGGATGCCATAGAAAAACAAAAGTTTTTATCGACTATGAGTCATGAGTTGAGAACTCCCTTAACTTCCATTATAGGGTATTCTGATATGCTAGATGATGCGGATGAAAATGTAAAATCGATCAAAGTAGCATCCAATTACCTTTACCAAATGACCAATGAGATTTTGGATATGGCAAAGATACAAGCTGGAATTATTGACATAGAAACTACTCCTAATAATCTTTCTAAAGTTTTTGACGACATCAAACGCAGCTTTAAAGAGTTAATTAAGAATCAGCAGCTAGATCCTATTTTTAATCTTCCCAAAGAAGATTTATTGGTAAAGACAGATGCACATAGGCTGCAACAAATCCTTTATAATTTAATGCATAATGCCTTGAAGTATACAGAGGAGGGATTTATTAAGCTTGAGGTGAGATCTGAAGATAAAAACGATAAACTTGCTGTATCCATAGAGATTGAAGATTCTGGAATAGGCATGACAGAACAGGAATTAAAAACTGTTTTCCAAGACTATCAGCAAGCGGGAACTCATAAAAACAAAATGAAAGGAACGGGATTGGGATTGGGCATCGTTCAAAAGCTAGTGAAGGAAATGGGAGGGAAGCTTGATGTGGAAAGCGAACTTCATAAAGGAACGAGTTTTAAGCTGAATTTTGAATTTGAAAAAGTAGAGGATAGTAACATCGAGAAAAAAAGAAAGGAGTTTAATTTATCTGACAATGCTTTAAAGGGGAAACGTATTTTTATTCTGGATGACGATAAATTGATCGCCAGACTTTATGAAAAACTGTTCCAACCTTATCATCCCAAGTTAAGCGTTTTTACGGATGCTAAACTCGGTTTTGAACATCTTTTAGACCATCATGATTATGATTTATATTTAATAGACTTCAAGATGCCTTTTATGACAGGTTATGAAGTGCTTGAGAATCTTAAAAAAGAAGGTATTGTATTGAAAAATACCTTGGTCTCGACTGCCAATGTCATGTTAGATGAAACTGAAAAAGGGATGCTAGATAGTTTTGATGCTCAGGTTTTTAAACCGGTAAAACGAGAGGTTATCTTGGAAAAGGTTGCAAGACTTCTTCATCTTGAGGGTATCGAAGAGTTGTATTCTACAAATTTGGAAATAAATGAGGAGGGGGAGCCCTTCAATTTTAAAGACCTTATGGTGTATGCAAATGATGATGAAGACCTTTTGAAAGACTTGGTGGAGACTTTAGTTGAAGAAAATGATAAGGAACTTTCCAAATTTAGTTTAGCTTTAAAAGTGAAAGATGATAAGGTTTTAGCTGAAGTTATTCACAAGCTGTCTTCTCGATTTGCTCAAGTAAATGCCAAATCAATTCAAGACCTTAAAACACTCGAGGTAAATTTAAGAGAGAATACCGGCAAGGCGGATGAACAAACCTTGGTTAACCTTCATCAGTATTGGAAAAACATCAATGAAAGAATGCGAGAATTTATCAACAAAAGAGTTTAAAACTATTTTTTTATACATCCTTTTGAATCAATTTTTAGGCTACTTTTGATAGGTTTTATATCTTTTAAATGAATAAATTAATAGTGGTTAGCCAACCCGAAAAATGGCCTAGTTCAACGGATCATACGTCCATTATTACGTCTCAAGATTATTTAACAAAGCACGAGTATGCAAATTTAAAAAATGCGAGAGTTTTTAATCTAAGTGACAAATACAGTTACCAATCCAAAGGCTATTACGTATCCTTACTGGCAGAAGCTCGCGGTCATCACGCCGTACCTACTATCAATAATCTTGTAGATTTAGGAGAGAAAAAGCTCGTAAAAATTGTTTCAGAAGAATTTGAAGAAGAAATTCAGAAAAGTCTAAAAAACATCAAGTCACAAGAATTTACGCTCAGTATATACTTTGGTCAAAATGTAGCTCAAAAGTATAAGGCTTTGAGTACTCTTATTTTCAGGCATTTTCAGATTCCATTTTTAAGAGTCGTCTTCAAACATTCAACCAAATGGAATATAAAGTCAATTAAGGCAATTTCCATTTCAGAAATTCCAAAAGAGCATCTGGAAAGTATGTATTATTTTGCTTCACAGTATTTTTCTAAAAAAAGATACGATACACCAAAGACCAATAAGGCAGAATATGATTTAGCAATTTTGGTCCAACCCAACGACCCTGCGCCACCAAGTAATCCTAAAGCTCTTAAGAAATTTGTAGAACTAGCAGAAAAGATGAACTTTTACGTAGAAGTCATAACTCCAAAGGATTTCTACAGACTTTCTTCTTTTGACGCTCTTTTCATAAGACAAAGCACAGAGGTGAATAACGAGGCTTATGCTTTTGCTAGAAAGGCTTTACAAGATGGTTTAGCTATCATTGATTATCCGGATTCAATTTTAAAGTGCTGCAACAAAGTATTTATGGCGGAAGCGCTTCAAAAGAATGGAATTCCTACGCCTAAAACAGTCATAGTTCATAAAGACAATAAGCACGAAGTTCTTAAAATAACGGGCTTACCTTGTGTTTTGAAATCCCCGGATTCTACTTTTTCTTTTGGAGTGAAAAAGGCAAAAACTGAGGGGGAGTTTGAAAGTTTGATCACAGAGATGTTCAAAACTTCCGACTTGGTTATCGCTCAAGAGTATACCTTTTCAGAATATGACTGGAGAATTGGCATTTTAGATGATAAGCCCTTTTATGCATGTCGCTATTTCATGGCGAAAGGACACTGGCAAATTTACAATTGGTCTGCCGATAAAAAGGATGATCAAGATGGGAATGCAGACTGTTTCGCCATTGAAGATGTTCCTGAAAAGGTGATGAAAGTTGCTCTGAAATCTGCTAAAATAATGGGCAAAGGTCTTTATGGAATAGATATAAAAGAAGTCGAAGGAAAGGCTTTGGTTATAGAAATAAACGACAACCCAAATATAGATTTTGGAGTGGAAGATGGCCTATACGGAGATCTTGTTTACAATACAATTCTTACCTCTCTAAAAGACCGTCTTAATTCTAAACAGGAGCTATGAAATACCATCTTTTTGAAGTCCTCGGGATAGAACTAGAATACATGCTTGTAGATAGCTCTACAGGAAAAATTAAGCCTTCAGTAGATGAATTGATGAAGCTTAAAACAGGTCAATTGGTGTCTGATGTGGATAATGGAGCTATAGAATGGAGTAATGAATTGGCGGCCCATGTCATTGAACTTAAAACCAATGGACCGACCAAAGATTTGAATCAATTAGATCTCGAGTTCCATAAAAACATCCTTGAGATCAATAAGTTATTGAAACCAAAAGAGATGGTGTTATGGCCAACGGCTTCTCATCCCTTGATGAATCCAGATTTGGAAATGAAGCTCTGGGAGCATTCTTACAGTGAAGTATATGCGCTTTATAACAGGATCTTTGACTGTAAAGGTCATGGCTGGTCCAATGTGCAAAGTATGCACATCAACCTCCCTTTTTATGACGATTTGGAATTCGAAAAACTGCATGCCGCAGTAAGACTTATCCTTCCCATTCTTCCAGCTTTAAGCGCAAGTTCTCCGATTTTGGATGGTAAGAATACGGGCTTTAAAGATGCGAGGATGAAGATGTATCTGACCAATCAACGAGAAATCCCCGAAATGACAGGTAAAGTTATCCCAGAGCAAGTATTTACTCAAAAGGATTATCAAATTAAAATCTTCGACCCTATCAATACTGCTATAGCTCCTTACGATAAAGAACATATCTTGGAGCATCATTTTTTAAATTCAAGAGGAGCCATTGCTAGATTTGATAGGAATGCTATCGAAATTCGGGTCTTAGATTTACAGGAATGCCCACTGGCAGATATTTCTATCAGCTGTTTTATTGTAGAGGTTTTAAAAGAGTTGGTCGATGAAGTTTATTCTAGTCTTATTGACCAAAAGTCATGGCATGAAAATGACTTATTTGATATTTTGAAAACCACCATATCTCAAGCCGAAGAAGCTACAGTAACCAATGAAAAATATTTAAAGGTACTTGGCATTGATTCGGAGTCTATGCAAGTTAGTGCTATATGGACTCATTTGTTTGAAAGAGTGAGTCACCGCATGGGCAAGCGACACCAAGACGCTATTGGTCTTATTCTTACAAACGGAAGTTTGTCAACGAGAATTTTAAAAGCTATACAAGATGATTATTCCGAGGCCAATATTCTGAGGGTCTATAAACAACTCGAAAATTGTTTATCTACCAATCAACTTTTTCAATCTTGAAACTGGTCTTGACTTGTGAGCATGCAAATAATGCTTTACCAAAAAAATATAGATCTTATTTTTCCGAATTCAAGCAAAGATTAGAAACACATGAAGGATATGATCTTGGAGCGTTCAGTATATTTAAAAACCTCAAACCTCTAGCTACATTTTCATCGTATTATCCCTGGAGTCGGCTTTTGATAGAAGTGAATAGATCACTTCAGCATTCTCAACTTTTTTCTAGTATTTCAAAATCATTTAGTGAAGAAGAAAGGCGAGAACTTATAGAAGACTATTATAAGCCATATCGAGAACAGATTCAGAAGAAAATACAGAGCTATATTGCAGAGGGAGAGTCTGTGTTACATCTGTCGGTACACAGTTTTACCCCAGTTTTGGGTGGAGACACAAGAAATGCAGAGGTGGGTTTGCTCTATGATCCCAGAAGATCTGAAGAAAAAAAATGGGCGAAGCATTTTAAAAAGGACTTAAATCAGCATTTACCAGACCAACGAATAAGAATGAACTATCCCTATTTTGGCAAAGCAGATGGCTTTACAACTAGTTTAAGGCAGGAGTTTCAAGAACAATATCTTGGAATAGAACTAGAATTAAATCAGAAATTGTTTGCAGAGGAAGCACATGTTAAACATCTTAATAGAGCACTTTATAAATGTCTAGAGAAGAACTTAGATTGGTAAAGGTAAAATTCTTTGTGTTTATCTTAGAAATAATCAATATAGTTAGGAGTTGTGAAATAAGATTAAAAATCGTTTTTGTAAATTAGCAGATTATAAAAAGATAAGGTATGAATAAGAATACTGTTTTAGCCTGGGCTACTTTTATTATGATCATTGTAGGCTTAGGACTAATTGCTCTAGGAGCGTTCAGGTATAATGAAATTGCAGGATGGGGCTTTGCCTCTGTAGGCATTGGGTTTTTTGCTATAGCATGGGTATTTAATGCGCTAAAAGGAAGAGTTTAATAAAGAAAAAAATAAATAATGGCAGATGATAAAAAGGTGATATTCTCCATGTCGGGAGTATCCAAAACATATCCAGGTGAAGATAAGCCTGTTTTAAAGAATATATATCTAAGTTTTTTTTACGGTGCAAAAATTGGGATTTTAGGACTTAATGGTTCTGGAAAATCTACTTTGATGAAAATAATTTCGGGAATCGAAAAAAACTACCGTGGTGATGTTGTTTTTTCCCAAGACTATTCCGTAGGATATCTTGAGCAAGAACCCGAACTGGATCCTGAAAAAACAGTGCTGGAGATTGTAAAAGAAGGAGTTTCTGAAGTGGTAGCGATCTTAGATGAATACAACAAAATCAACGATGATTTTGGGCTACCAGAGGTATACGAAGATGCGGATAAGATGCAAAAATTAATGGATCGTCAAGCAGCACTTCAGGATAAAATTGATGCTACCAATGCTTGGGAACTCGATAATAAGCTTGAAGTAGCTATGGATGCTTTAAGAACACCACCTTCCGATCAAAAAATCGAAAATTTGTCTGGTGGAGAAAAACGTCGTGTAGCTTTGTGCCGACTTCTTCTTCAAGAACCAGATGTTCTCCTCCTCGATGAGCCCACCAACCACTTAGATGCAGAATCTGTGCATTGGCTTGAGAATCATTTGCAACAATACAAGGGAACTGTCATCGCAGTGACTCACGATAGATACTTTCTGGACAATGTAGCGGGTTGGATTTTGGAACTAGATAGAGGAGAAGGAATTCCTTGGAAGGGAAACTATTCCTCTTGGTTAGATCAAAAATCCAAGCGAATGGCTAAAGAAAATAAGCAAGCTAGCAAACGTCAAAAAACCTTGGAGCGTGAGTTAGAATGGGTTAAAATGGCTCCAAAAGGGAGACAATCTAAACAAAAAGCTAGATTGAATAATTATGATAAGTTGATGAGTCAAGACCAAGATAAACTTGATGAAAAACTTGAAATCTATATTCCTAATGGACCGCGTTTAGGTAACAATGTAATTGATGCCAGTGGAGTAAGCAAAGGGTTTGATGAGAAGTTATTGTATGACAACTTAAATTTCAAACTTCCACAAGCTGGGATTGTTGGAGTCATTGGCCCCAATGGTGCTGGTAAAACAACTATTTTTAAAATGATCATGGATGAAATTCAACCTGATAAGGGTGAATTTGTAGTTGGTGAAACTGCTAAAATTGCTTACGTAGATCAAGCTCACTCTAATATTGATCCAGATAAATCCATCTGGGAAAACTTTAGTGAAGGACAAGATCTAATCATGATGGGGGGTAAGAAAGTTAATTCTAGAGCTTATTTAAGCCGTTTTAATTTTAATGGTAGCGAACAAAATAAGAAAGTCAACAAATTATCTGGTGGAGAACGTAACAGACTTCATTTAGCAATGACCTTGAAAGAAGAAGGTAATGTTTTGCTTTTGGATGAGCCAACCAATGATCTAGATGTTAACACACTTAGAGCATTGGAAGAAGGTTTAGAAAACTTTGCAGGGTGTGCCGTAGTTATTTCTCACGACAGATGGTTTCTAGATAGAATTTGTACTCATATTCTTGCTTTTGAAGGTAATTCTGAAGTTTATTTTTTCGAAGGTAGCTTTAGTGATTATGAAGAAAATAAGAAAAAACGTTTGGGCGGTGATTTAATGCCAAAACGAATTAAATATAAAAAATTGGTGAGATAACATTAAGCTATTTTTTTAAATACAAAAGCTCTCTACAATTTTGTAGAGAGCTTTTGTATTTAAAAATTAATCACATAGTTATCTGAATTTCAGATGATAAGGGAAAACTTAGTTATCTTTGTTTAAAACATGTGATGAACAAAATTACTTTTTTAGTATTCTGTTTATGGAGTCAGTTTATCTTTTCTCAAGAAGTTATAATAAACGAAGTAGATTCTGATACGCCTAGCGTAGATACTCAAGAATTTATAGAGTTGAGAACTCAAGTTGAAGAGTCACCATTGGATGGGTATGTTCTCGTTCTTTTTAATGGATCCAGTTCTGGAGCGGACTCTAGTTACTTTGCTTTGAGTCTTGATGGTTTTGTGACTGACTTTAACGGATTATTTGTGCTAGGTGGACCTGAACTTATTCCAAGTCCTAATTATCTATTGTTTAAAAATTTCATTCAAAATGGGGCAGATGCTGTTGCTGTGTATAGGGCCAGTGTGGAAGATTTTGAAGAGGGAACTCTCGCCACTATAGATAATCTTGTAGATGCCCTGGTTTATGGGACAAGTGATCCAGTAGATCAAGATTTATTAAATCTCCTTGCACAAACCGAACAAATAGACGAAGATGTGAATGGTAATTCGGACTCAGAATCCATGCAAAGAAACTTTGATGGATCTTGGTTTGTTGGCACACCAACTCCTAGAATACCAAATGATGGAAGTGGAATAACTCCTGTTTTTATAGACGTCACACCAAGCTCCAATCTTGTCACTGAAGGTGATAGCTTTACAATTGATTTTGAAACTTCAGAACCGTTGACGGAGGAGATTATGATTACTTTCAGTTTGATTAACGAAGGGTTTACTGAAGAGGACTATACCGGACAGACTTCTGTCACTCTTCCAGCAGGTACAAACTCAGGTTCTGTAGTTATTAATTTGGTTGATGATGAGGTCGACGAAGGCGATGAGTTTATCTCCATAGCAGTTGATATTCTTGGTGAGCCCTATATTTTGAATAGTAATTTTATTCAGGTTATTGCCATTGATGATGATTTTACTATCGCCGGTTGGGGGACTCCTATTGATCCAACTTTCGATAAAGTTGAGCCCACGGGACCAACTCATTATTTCGGAAGTTTAAATGGAGAATCTGGTCCTAATCTAAGTCAGGCTATTCAAGATATCATTGCAGAAGAAGGAGTAGTTAAAATTCATACCTATGCAGATATTATTGATATTCTTAAATCTGCTGATCAAAGCCCGATGAATAGCAACGAAGTCTGGTTAGCCTACAGAGAAGAGTCTAGACCCAAATACCTATATCAACTTAGTTCATCAGGAACTGGATTTTGGAACAGAGAGCACGTATATCCTAGGTCTAGGGGTGGTTTTTTTAGTATAGAAGATGATGAAATTGCTACAGGAATTAATGAATGGTGGGTGACCAATGCGGATTCCTTAAGACATGCTAATTCTGATGCTCATGGACTAAGAGCCACTGATGCTAACGAGAATAGTTCAAGAGGTAACCAACATTTTGGAGAATATATAGGGCCTGAAGGAACTCTAGGCAGTTTTAGAGGGGACGTAGCAAGAGCGGTATTTTATTTATCTATACGCTTTAATGATCTTTCGGTCGTAGATGGATTTCCAGATAGTACTGGTCAGCTTGGCGATTTACAAACCTTATTGCAATGGCATCTAGACGATCCTGTGGATGATTTTGAAATGAACAGGAATAATATAGCGTATACTTGGCAAAACAATAGAAACCCTTTCATAGATTATCCAGAGCTAGCAAGTTATATCTGGGGAAATAATCAAGGGGAGGTTTGGAATCAATCCCTTTCACTAACTCAAAACAGTACAGAACAGATATCGATTTATCCTAACCCTGCTTCAAGTTATATTCAGCTTCAAGGAATTTCAAAGGACTCTCTTATTCAAATGTATTCAATGACAGGTAAAAAAGCAGTGGAGATTAAAGTAAACTCTGGAGATCGAATAGCATTGGAGTTGAGTGCTGGTGTTTATCTCGTAAGAGTTATAAGTAATTCTAAAGTAATAACCAAAAAACTTATCATCAATTAATTAAGGTTTCTTAATTATTATGAAAAAGCCGTTGTGAAGACAATGGCTTTTTTATTTTTATGCAAATTTTGAAGATGAAAGCAACTTACTTTAAACATACATTGAATTTCAAACAACCAAGCGGAACCTCAAGAGGAGTTTTAAAAACAAAAGACTCTTGGTATATCAAATTAGAGAACGATGTTAAGTATGGAATAGGTGAGTGTGGACTTCTAAACGGATTGAGTATTGATCCTAAAGAAGAGTATGAAGCAACTCTTCATTGGGTGTGTGAAAATATCCATTTAGGCTTAGATGTTTTATATCTTAAATTAGCAGATTACCCTTCTATTCAATTTGGATTAGAAATGGCGTTCAACTCTTTTTCTTCTTCAAACCCTTATGTTCTTTTTCCTTCAGAATTTACCGAAGGAAAAAAGGGAATGGTCATTAACGGATTGATTTGGATGGGCGAGAAGTCCTTTATGAAATCTCAAATTCAAGAGAAAATCAAACAAGGTTTCAGCTGTATTAAGCTAAAAATTGGGGCGATTGACTTTACATCAGAATTAGACTTGTTGAGGTACATTCGAAGTGAGTTTTCTGCGTCAGAAGTCGAATTGAGAGTAGATGCGAATGGTGCATTTTCTAAAGATTCTGCTTTAGAAAAATTAAAGCAACTCAGCGAATTTAATTTGCATAGTATCGAACAGCCTATTGCCGCAGGACAATGGGAGTCTATGGCAGACTTATGTAGACAAACACCTCTACCAATTGCTTTAGACGAAGAATTAATTGGCCTTAAAGATGTAACAAAAAAGGAAAAAGCTTTACTAACCATACAGCCTCAATATATTATTCTTAAACCTAGTCTTATCGGTGGCTTTAAGGGCTCACAGGAATGGATAGATTTGGCAAATAAACACCATATAAAATGGTGGATGACTAGCGCCTTAGAAAGCAATATCGGGCTAAATGCGATTTCGCAATTTACATTTACACAACACAATGAAATGCCTCAAGGCTTAGGAACAGGAAGCCTTTATACAAATAATATGCAAAGTCCATTAACGATAGAGGGGGAAAGCATAATGTACAAACCAGAATACGACTGGGAAAATAAATTCAATTTATGAAAGATTACATCGCATTAGCATCAAAAGGATATACCGAATGGTGGAGATATCTGGTAGGCGCATTTTTAATATTCATGATTTGGCAAGTGGGGTCGATCCCTTTTTTAGCTGCTGTTACATATAAATTGACGGCAGAAGGAAATGGTATTTCTGAAATTGGTAATTATGAAGTATTAATGGGTACGTTAGACTCCAACCTTACTTTTTTCTTGATGTTGCTTTCTTTTGCTGTTGGTTTTTTTGGAGTTTGGCTTATAGTAAGATTTTTTCATAATCAGAAATTTAAAGACCTCTTAACCACTAGAGCTCGATTTGACTGGAAGCGCGTTGTATTCGGCTTTAGTATAGTTGGTTTTTTTATAGTAATTATGACTATTTTGGACTATGTGATTAATCCAGATGATTATTTATGGAACCTTAAATGGGATCAATTTATCATTCTAGCTGTTATAGGTATTATAATGGTTCCCATCCAAACCACTTTTGAAGAGCTTTATTTCAGAGGGTATTTTATGCAAGGTTTGGGCGTTATTTTTAAAAACCGATGGTTACCTCTTATAGCAACCTCACTGGGTTTTGGACTTCTCCATATTGGAAATCCAGAAGTTGGAAAACTCGGGTATATCATTATGGTAAGCTATATCGGCACTGGTTTTCTTTTGGGAATTATGGCGCTTATGGATGAAGGTTTAGAACTATCAATTGGTTACCACGCCGGGAATAATTTAGTTACAGCTTTGCTGGTTACAGCAGATTGGACTGCTTTTCAGACAGAGTCAATTTTGATTTATACGGAAGAACCTATGGTAGGTTTTGATGTTTTTTTTCCTGTTCTCATCATTTATCCTATTTATTTATTGATAATGGCTAAAGTTTTTAAGTGGAAAAACTGGAAACAGAAGCTTTTCGGAAAGGTAATTTTGCCTGAATCAACACGATAATGTAAATTTAACATTTTAATAGTGATTATTATTTTAATAATATTTAGTATTGATTTCACAAATACAACATTATAATGATTAATACTCCTTTAGAAATCCATCCTAATTTCAAAATTAATGGGGTTCATTTTGATAGAAATGAATTGTATTCAGTCGCTTATAGTTATGTAAAAGAAGGTGAAGCTTTTGAAGAAAAAATCGGAGATTTTTTAATCGATTGGCTTAATGATGATTATGATACAATTAAAGTAAGAACTTCCGGGTCTACTGGAGATCCTAAAATCTATTTTATAGACAAACAAAAGATGGTTAACAGTGCCTTAGCGACGGGTAAATTCTTTAAAGTAGAAGAGGGCACCACCGCTTTACTCTGCTTACCTGCAGATTATATTGGCGGCAGAATGATGATAGTTAGAGCAATGATTTTAGGATGGGATTTGGATATTGTAGAGCCTAAGTCCAACCCCCTAGATGATCTTTTTAAAACCTACGATTTTTGTGCTATGACCCCCTTTCAAATGGACAATTCTTTAGGGAGGTTGCATTTAATTAAAAAATTAATTGTTGGTGGTGGCACCGTTTCTGAACATCTTATTGGCTCAATTCAAGGTATTCCTACCAAAGTTTTTGAAGTGTATGGGATGACAGAAACCATTTCTCACATTGCAGCCAGAAGGCTAAATCCTAAAAAGGATAATAAAGAAAAGCGTCCTTTTAAAGCTTTACCAAACGTAAGCGTTTCAAAAAACGAGAAGAATTGCCTTATTATAAAAGCTCCGAAAATTTTAGAAGAAGAGCTTCAGACCAATGATATTGTAGACATTTTAACCTTTAAAAAATTCTATTGGAAAGGAAGGTTAGATAACGTCATCAATTCTGGGGGGGTTAAAATATTTCCAGAATCTGTAGAAGAAAAACTGCAAAAACGTATTACTCAGCGTTTTTTTATTGCAGGATTAGCAGATGATTCTTTGGGTGAACAAGTGGTTTTGTTTGTAGAAGCTCCCCAAAACGAAAAGTTCTTAAGTGATTTAAAAGAGATCGTTAAAAACTTAAAGGCATTTGACAAATACGAAAAGCCTAAAAATGTTTATCTCATCGAAAAGTTTGAAGAAACTCCTTCTGGTAAAATTCATCGCCAAAAAACCTTAAAAAGATTGATGGGATAAAGACTCATCTTATTCTACTTGGCTAATCCTTATATAGTATCCATATTTATTGATAGCCAAGTCTCCAAGATCTTCCAATTCTACCTTAATCTTTTTCCAATTGTTGTCTATGAGGGCTCTTGATAAATTACCTTCTTTTGCATTTTGAAAATCAATAGGCATTTTGAAATTTTCAACATCGGTTTTCCATCGTAGATATAGCGTTTTATTCTTGTCAAATTTAAGTTGTAATTCAGGAATAGAAGCGTAGTTAAGGTATTGTTCGAAAATAGGTTTGAGATTAAGTTTGGTCCTGCTGTTGTAGAAATTGATAACATCATTGGCATGGATGGTTTTATACTTAAACGTTTCGTGAAACTCTTTTAACAGACTCCACCATTTTTCATCATTATTAACAACGCTTCTCAATGTATTCAGCATATTAGCCCCTTTATAGTACATATCTCCAGAGCCTTCATTATTCACTCCATATTTGCCTATTATAGGCCTATCGTTTGCTATAATATCTCTTAGGCCGTATAAATACCTTATCGCTTCTTTTTTACCAAACTCACATTCAACAAAAACAGATTCTGCATAGGCTGTAAAGCTTTCATGTATCCACATATCTGCGATATCTGCTGCAGACACGCTATTTCCAAACCACTCATGGGCAGATTCATGAATAATAATAAAGTCCCACTTCAGCCCAATACCAGTTTTGGAAAGGTCAGTGCCCAAATATCCATTTTGGTAGCCATTTCCATAAGCTACAGCACTTTGATGTTCCATTCCTAAATAAGGGGTTTCCACGAGTTTAAAACCGTCCTTTTGAAAAGGATACTCTCCGAATTTTTCATAAAAACAATCCATCATAGGTTGAACTTGTTGGAACTGTTGCTTTGCTTTGTCAAAATTTTCTT
>Ga0306912_1000051_pt1 | contig 72224 bp, 68 predicted proteins | sample AntRauFillE10628_FD_190443 | JGI IMG/M metagenome (GOLD analysis project Ga0306912, IMG submission 190443) | Saline lake microbial communities from Rauer Islands, Antarctica - Metagenome Filla E10 #628 (v2) (version 2) | ecosystem: Environmental > Aquatic > Non-marine Saline and Alkaline >...
GCTCATTTGCACATTTTCCAATTGGAAGTTTGCACCCAAGTTTGCCAGAGCTTTAAAAGGTGCTTTTTCTACGCTACTAATAGTGTCGTATCCTAAAAAGCCGTAGCCCCTATCAGCAATAAGATCATTAATACCTGTTTTAACAAAAACACTATCGCTTAAAGAGAGATTAATTAAACGTCCTGTACTGTCAATACCACCTCTAAAGATTGTGTAAAAAGTATTATACACACCCGTGGTGTCTGGTAAGCCTGTTAAATCAAGGGTGTAATCTACCACCGGTATTTCTCGGTAAGCGTTAACCGATGAGCCAGCAGGAGCAGCAGGAATAACCTCTAAAAACTCTAAGATATTACCATTATTTTGAGCGCCTGGTAAGCGATATATCAAGTTGATGCTATCGTCTATCGTGCTTTGGGCATCCATAAATATTTTACCTTCTTTTACGTGCACTGAAGTAAGTAATGCCGAAGGAGGGAAAATTTGTGCTGTGCCAGTTTCATTAAACAAATCTTGCGCGGGAAATACAGCTGTTGCCGATACGGGATCTAATTTATCCAGGCTTACCCTTAAATCTAAAGCATCAGAAGTATCAATTAAAACGGGGTTACCATTGCTGCCCGGTGAATCTAAATTAAGGAGCGAGGCGATCAATTGACCTTCTATTAAAAAGTTGTTGATTAAATGGATAGAATCATAATGAACCGCCCCAGCAGGAAGACTAGCAACTGTGTTTTGCACAATGACGGTGCCGCTATTCTGATTGAGTATTTCGTATTGAATATTGGAAATGTCGATGGGAAAATTATTTTCAATTCTTAGCACCAACCAACCATCTCTTAAAATTAATGATTGAAAAAACTCGGTAGCATCAATATTAAAATTAGAGGGACCAATATTGGTTAAGGGCGGAATAATTTGGCTAGTACCATTTGCAGCAATTAAAAAAGCTCCTTGAAATCCCGCTTGACCGGCAATTCTTCCCAAGGAAATTCTATTGGTAATAATTCTTTGCCCTAAAGTAATTTTTTTTAGGGTCGCCGTATTTTCAAATACGTTATTAAAAGGCGGGGCAATCTCACTAGGTTTTAAAGAGGCAATGTTATTACTAAAAACCAAGTGCACTAAGCCTGTATCATTGCTGTATAAAGTGCTGTCTAAAGTTTGGAGATCATTAAAGTCAATTCGGGTCTTAAGTAAAGGTACTAAGGCATCAACTTCCCAGTTGAGCTGACTAACGTCTGGGCGGCAGCTCCCGAAAACTAGTACCGATAAAATGCAGAGTAGTGGTATTTTACGCAATAGATGGAAATTTGAGACCAAAGTACAAAAAGCCTACAATTAGTCACTTCTTATTCGCGTCTTCTTGAGCAAGTTCTATCTTCGTGGCAAATTTCAACTCATGTCTACCCTACTAATAAAAAATATTGGTCAACTAATTCAAGTAGAAAACCAAGGACGTACGTATAAACGTGGTTCTGAATTGACCGACTTTCCCATTCTAAATAACACCTGGCTTCTTATTAATGACGGCAGAATCACACAAATAGGCGCAGAAAACTCTCAGCCTCCATCAGAAACTAATTGCATTAACGCCAAAGGTGCTGTCTTGCTTCCCACTTATGTAGATAGCCATAGCCACCTTGTATACGCTAGCAATCGTCAAGACGAATTCGCACAGCGCCTAGCTGGATTAAGCTATGAAGAAATTGCCGCTAGCGGCGGTGGGATTATAAATTCTGCGCGGAAATTACGTGAAACTAACGAAGCTGCGCTTTTCGCAGATGCTCAGGAAAGACTGAATGAACTGATAAAAATGGGTACCGGTGCCATCGAAATAAAAAGCGGCTATGGCTTGGATTTGGAATCTGAGTTGAAAATGTTAAGAGTAGCGCGTCGCTTGGCCGCAGAAAATTCCGTCTCGATAAAAACCACCTTCTTAGGGGCACATGCCGTGGCTCCCGAGTATAAGGATGATAAAGAAGGCTACATTAAACTAATAATTGATGAAATGCTTCCCGCTATTGCCGCCGAAAATTTGGCTGATTATATCGATGTTTTTTGCGAAAAAAACTACTTCAGCTTAGAAGAGAGTCTTCGCATTTTAGCCGCCGGGAAAGTATATGGACTAGAAGCCAAAGTGCATGTTAATCAATTTAATAGCCTGGGCGCTGTCCCTGCTATGGTAAATCGCGGCGCATTATCCTTAGATCATTTGGAGGTAATGACCGAAAATGATATTTTAAACATCAGCGAAAGCAATACTATTGCCTGCCTCTTGCCGGGCTGTAGCCACTTTTTAGAAATTCCCTACGCTCCAGCTAAGGAGTTGATTGAAAAAGATGCTATTATCGCTTTGGCGACCGACTTTAACCCAGGTTCAGCCCCCAATGGAAACATGAATACTGTGCTTTCTTTGGCTTGCATAAAAATGAAGTTAAGCGCCTCCCAAGCTTTAATTGCTAGCACCTTAAACTCGGCCGCCGCAATGGGTTTAAGTGAAGAGCTGGGTAGTATTGAGCTAGGCAAACTGGCCAATTTAATGCTACTCAAACCGGGCTATACGCTTGAGTCTATCCCCTACCATTTTGGCCACAATTTAATTGATCAAGTAATCCTAAAAGGAGAAAAACAATAATGAAGAACTTAGTTCACTATAAAAAAGAAGAAATCACCGCGCTTACGCAGATGCGCAAAGGAGAAAAAAAGATTGGAGAAGGAATTGCTTGCTTACAAAGCATGCAAGAACTTAAGGCCTCTCAATCACCCTTTGTAATTCTTGCTATAAAAGAAGATATTGGCATTAGAGCTAATTTGGGTCAAGCCGGTGCCGCTAACTGTTTCGACTATGTTTTACCCGCCCTATTAAATGTGCAAGAAAATCGCTTTTTATCGGCTCAGCAATTTGATCTACTAGGCTATTTAGACTTTCCTGAGTATATGGCAAAAGCAGCCAAGCTTGACACAAATGTTGAGTCTGATTTAGACGAACTGCGTGAGTTAACGGCACTAATTGATTTACGGGTAAGTGCTCTAATTCAAGTTATTGTAGAGCTTAACAAAGTGCCCATTATAGTAGGAGGCGGACATAATAATAGTTACGGTATAATAAAAGGCTGCGCTGCGGCTAAGGATAAAAATATTGACGTTTTAAACATAGACCCACACGCTGATTTTCGTGCTTTGGAAGGCAGGCACAGTGGCAATGGTTTTAGCTATGCTGAGAATGAAGCCCTCTTAGGACGATATGCAGTTTTCGCTTTGCACGAATCATACAACAATCAACATACTTTGGAAACTTTCCGCAGCAGTGCAGAATTATATTATATGAGTTTTGATGAACTGTTAACTTTTAGCACCGCTGAAAGAGACCGTTTGTTTAAAGATGCTTTACGTTGGTTAGGCTCGGGGCAGATAGGCTTAGAATTAGACTTAGACAGCATAACTCGCATGCCTGTGAGCGCTTATAATGCCAGCGGACTAAGTATGCGTCAAGCACGTTTGCTAATTAAAACTGCCGCAGCTTTATCTAAACCCTATTACTTTCATCTGGCAGAAGGATCACCAGTTAGGGTAGAATCTGAATTGGAAAGAGAGTTAATGGGCAAAGCCATTTGCTATCTAATCACCGACTTCATTAAGTCTTATGGTGATTAAGTAAATTTAAAATTATAAAAAAGGCGACCCATATGGGTCGCCTTTTTTATTTAAAGTGAGTTATTTAGTATAAAAAATATTATTGATAAATATTTGAAGACTGTCTGTTAGAAGACTGATCGAGATACCAATCAGTAGAGCTAGCGCCATTACTTTGCGCCCAATTAGCGAAATTTAGGTAAGCCTGAACGATATCTGCTTTTTCTTCCGGATAATCAAATGATTCCGAAACCTGAATTGCCCAGGGATGATTAGCTGCAGTTTTATAATACTGGCCTGAAGCGGGATCACTCGCATCATCAGCTGTTCCCAAAAGGCTGACATCAACTAAATCCGTTGGTGTCTTATCTACCATGTGAATTTCTTGATCTCTCTGCTTAAAAGCGAATATAGATATGTCATTAATTTCTGCTACCGATAATGCAGAACTAAAAGCAATATCTATAATAATAGTATCGGAAGTTCCTTTAGCATTTGTGCTGATAGAATTGAAAAACGCCCCACCCACTCTATTAATAATTTGCTCCACATCGTCACAAGCAATAACAACAGCATTTGACTGAGCACTTTCTACTCCATTGGCAGCAGTATTGATGCTACCAGTAGTTAAACTAGCTCCATTAACTGCATTTACGCGGTTGGCCGCTACTCCTTTAAAATGAATACCAAAACCTTTGATTAAATCACCGCCAAGGGCACGTACTGAAAACTTGTATTGAATACGAGACACTTTTGCGCTAGCATTATAGGTATAACGAGCAGAATAGTCTAACACCAAATCGTTAAAATCGTAATCGCCTTTGGCTGGCCATAAATCTTCATAAGCAATGGTGCCATAAATAGGTGTCGTGCCTGCGGCATCCGAAGCGGGACTATAAAGGTCATAAACTGCATTAGCATCATTGGGATACTGATCAACATTATCCCTTATACCATCTAAATCTGAGTCTGCAACGGTTACTACTGGCTTACAGTTATTACTAGGGTCCGAAGCAAAAGTACCAGGAATAGATATTTCGTCGACTAAAGCACGCATACTAGGACTACTACTGGAACTTTCAAAACGAAAATAAACCTTGTAAGGATTAGTGCTTGAAGCGATTGCCGCTGGAACAGGAATGGTTACTAATTGAGGTCTAGTGTTAGGGTCCGTCATGGTGTAAACAGAGCCAGTAATAATATTCCCCTCTCCCTCAGCGTCGTTGACATCAAATTCAATAAAGTCAACAAAGACCTTATAAACATTAGAAAAGAAATCATAACTATTAATGCGTGTCTTAAAAGTAATATTACCGCTTTGCATGTTCACAAATGGGCTTTTTAACCAAAAAACACTCGGGTCATTATTAAGAGCACCACTTCTCGCCCAATAAGTTGCTGTTGGATCACGATCTATTCTATTAGTAAGACTAAAGCCACCAAAACCCCAGCAAGTTTCTTGAGAGCGGTCACCATTAGAATTATCAAAGTTTGTAAATACTGTCTGGGCGTTGACCCCAACACTAAGTATTAGGCCTAAAGAAATAAATAACTTTTTCATCACTCTTAATTTTCAGGTTGAATATCAGATCTATCATCGAAAGCAATAAAATCAAACTCTGCACTCTTACTGCTGAAGTCTAATTCTTTACTGATAGTTCCAAAAGAAACTACTGCGGTTGCTAAATTACCATTAGCCATAAATCTGATGGTTTTGGTATCAGAAGTTGTAGCTAAGGTTTTAAACAGGAGTTTTCCTTCTAGATCTCTAACTTCAATAAAATTAGTAGTTGTAAAAGGAACGTTCCTAATTGCCACTAGCTCTAATTCAAATTCTGTTTCGGTGGTCCATGAAAAATTGGGACCGACTTGGATTTCTTGAAAATTTACTGGCTGAGATGTAATTGCGGTGTTACCATCGGTATCGTCCTTATTACAGCCAATAAAGGAGAGAACCAAAACTCCAAAAAGGATAAACTTTTTCATCAATATTAATTTAAACTTATATATACAAAATCACACCAAGAACCTAATGAATTATATATCAAAACTTTAGAAAATAGCCCATCATAAAAATGTGCTCTTATTGGGACTAAGTTCCAAAATTGGGAATTTACTAGCTTACATTTTCTTCTTTAAAGCTTTAGCCAAAGAGTTCTTATGCATCAAAACTGAAATAGTCTTGTAACGTACAAATGCCTGTGAAGCATTGATATAGCCACTTTTAAAATCATTTACTCTTTCTCCCCAACTATTCTTAACCATGTAATATTTGACTCCATCCTGATCTTTTACCATTCCCGTAATCTGCATGCCATGATCATCAGTCGTCTCGTAATTATCATAGGCTTCTTGACGGAGACTTTGAGTAATAGTAAGTTCTTCTTTGGGACCATTAAACATTTGGCTTCTTTCCTCAGCACTCATTTCGTTGTAGTTCTGCGCTGGTACTATCGCCACGCCATTTTTTAAGGAAAATCCTTTTTCACTAACATCAGTGGCCCAAGCAACAGTATAACCTTCTTCTAAACTAAAGTCAATTTGCGCCATCATTTCATCTAAAGGAAGGTTAAATGAATTAGACCACAACCAGTTATCTGGCACCTGAATCATCGCCATTTGATAAAAATCATGGTGGGTAAAAGAAGTAATTTGTACATAATCAGCGGCTTTAATACCCATATAATCATCCGCAAAAGTACGTGGCGTGTAGGTCTTACCCTTAAATTCAAATTCTTCTGGTACCGCTCCTAAATACGAATCAAGCGTTGCCTTGATAACGTCTTTCCAATTATGGGACAGTTTGCCATTTCTGTTTTTGATTACCTCGTCTAATTGAGCTTTTAAAATGGCCTCTAATTCCGCGTGATTATTGAGATCAGTTCCATAGTCCAAACCTTCATAAACCTCTTGAGGAACGGCACCATAATTTTCTATTACGTACAGTACGTCTGGCAAAGCACCACCTTGGGCAAAATTTAAATCCCCGTGCAAGCGCACATACTTTATAGCCTTATCATAATATACATGACGAACGGTAAACATCTCAGAGATATCTACAGGCTCTTTACCCATGCGTAGCATTTCACTTTCTATAAAGCCCGTGGTGGCATAAGACCAGCAAGTGCCGCTTCTACCTTGGTTTTTAACTGGGGTTGCTTCTAAGTCAACCATAGTTTCAAATTGATAGCCCTTGCTATTCTCGCCCCCATTATCCTTAATCTTGTTAATTAAATCGTCTTGGGCAAAAGCACTAGCACTGGCTAATACTGCCAAACTTAGAAAAATCTTCTTCATAAATTTATTATTAATTATCTATTTGTTTTAAAAGAGTTTGCACCGCAGTTTGAAGCTGGGCATCTTGATTATTAGCGCGAGAAGCGGGATCATTTTCCACTAAAATATCTGGAACAGCAGGACCATTTTCCATATTTTCTCCCGTAGACTTTACGTACCAAGCACGAAATGGTAAACGAATAAAAGCCCCGTTCAATAGTGCGGAGCCACTAGTAGATATTACCGCCCCAAAAGTTGCTTGGCCTACTAATGTGCCAATACCTAATGATTTATAGGCATGACTAAAAATTTCCGCATTAGAATAGCTGCTTTCATTACAAAGGGCTACCGAAGGTTTAGTCCAAGCAGCCAGAGGTAATCTTTCACTGTAAGGGTAATAATCTTCAAACTGTTTGTTATCCTTTAAGCTCTTTGCCGCACCACGAGGAATAGTATAAGCATGCTGTTTTACACTTAACACTGCCATTAAGTAGTCAGTAGTCCAGCCGCCGCCATTATATCTCACATCTATAACAATGCCTTCCTTCCCATATCCTGAAGCCATTAACTCGCGTTCAAATCGCTCAAAGCTAGGCTTATCCATTCCCTTAATATGAATATAACCTAGTCTACCCTGAGAATATTCGTCTACCAGTTTGGCCCGGTCGGCTACCCACTCCTCGTATAACTCGTTGTCGATGCTTCTACTAGGTCGTATTACAATTTCTTTTTTACCCTCTTTAGACTCTACTTCTAAAATTACTGGGTCGCCCACCGTTTCGGTAAGTGAGGCGTAAAAATTATTTTCTGGCTTAATCGCCTCCCCATTAATGGATGTAATAACATCACCTACCATTAAATTATTTTTGGCTCTGTCGGCGGGTGAGTTTGGCACTAATCGCGTTACCTTTAAACCATTGGCCTGGCTGGCAAACTCAATCCCAAGTCTGCCTGTCCGCTCTTTCTGCACATCCTCTTCCCCACTGCCGTAGAGGCCCATGTGAGAAGCATTTAATCTTCCTAACATTAAATTGTACACCAATTGAAAATCCTGGTTAGTGCTGGCCGATAATGCCCAAGGACGATAATAGTCTTTTAAAGCATTCCAATCTTCCCCGTGAAACTCAGGATCATAGAATCTTTGGTTAATTAAACGCCAGCCTTCGTCAAATACTTGTTTTCTTTCCGCTCCTTTATCAAGTAACATCTTCGCTTCATGCGGATAGGAAGTTATTTTGCCCGATTCCGCATTAATATGCTTCAGTTTGCCCCGTGATAATCCGTAAAAACCTTTGTAATCTTTATCCCACTTTAAAGAAGTTGGACTGGAGCCACCTTTAGATATTTTTTCTAAATCGCTGCCATCGTATTTAACTTTATAAAGGTCTGAGCCTTTGGCGAGATAATCGTATCGTGTAAAGTAAAAGGTTTCCCCATCTTTAGAAATGCGCAAATTTCCTTCGCTGCCAATAAAAGAAGTTACCTGTTCTAAGCGACGATGAATATTTTCAAAGTCGATGCTAATAGGCTCTACTTCTTTTTCCTTTTTCTTGTCCTTATCGTCTTCATCCTCCTTTTCCTCAACCTCATCCTCATCCTCGTCTTCCTCATCTTCAAAATAGTAACCTTCTTTACGTTCCTCTTCCGACTTCAACCAATCTTCACGGTTTAGCCAAGCGAACCATATATCTGCATCATCATTATTCCGATCGGAAATGAAGCCTAATTTAGAACCATCAGCACTCCAAAAGGGCGAATAATCACTACCCGGGTGCATGCTGATATTTACTTCATCGCCGCCCTCTACCGATTGAATAAATACTTCGGTATTGAAATTCAAATCACCGTGACTGTAAGCCACATAGCGACTGTCAGGACTCCAAGCAACACCGCCGGCACCATGCCAAGCGTTAACCAAAACCTTTTGGTTTGTAATTTGACCCTTTTCAGAGATGTCCGCGACAATTAATTTTTGCGAGCCCAGGGTAAAAGATACTTTTTTACCATCGGGTGATAAGTTAAGCTCTCGTAAATCACTATCGGCCTTCATGTTTTGTTTCACTTCATGGCGTAGTGACTTATAAAGTTCTGGCTTTGTATCTTCTTGAGAACTCACGGCATAGAATTCATAGCGATTATCAGTACGATCACTACTAAATAAAGCCAACTCATCATTTAATAAAATGGCTTCACGATCATAGTAAGGATGTTCACTTAAGTTCTGACTGCGAGACTCTTCTTTATCTAATTCAGTGATAAAAAGCTCTCCTCTAATCTCTAGAAGTGCATAATCGCCCGAAGGGGAAATACTGTAATCGCTTATGCCGCTTTTAAAACTTTTTCTTTCGGTTGGGTAAAAGCGATAATCGGTAGCCAAATTAATCTGCAAGGCTTTTGCAGCCGCTGCATTCTGAAGCTCTCCGAAATATACCTTAGGACCTTTGGCATAAAGTAACTTATCTCCCGCAAGGGAAAAGTCATGTATTCCCTCTTTACGAAAATCACTTAGCCAAGTCTCTTCCTTGCTCTCAATGTTTATTTTCTTAAGATTATAACGTCCTTCTTTACTCGAAAGAAAAACCAACTCCTTATCATTACTCCACTTTGGGTGAATGTCGTTAATTGTATTATCGCTTAAAGCTAAATAGCTATCCTCCTTGGAATCATAAAGCCAAATTTCATTATCAGCCGGACCTGAATAGTTTTCCCGCGTAATGCGGCAGGCCCCAATAACGAAAGCTATATATCGTCCGTTGGGCGATGCACTGGCCATCTCTCCAAAAGCATTTAATATGCGTTCTGGATTTCCTCCTTTGGGAGAAATGCTATGAATTTCACTATCCCATTCTACCTGTTGATAATCTCTGTTAGAACTAAAGAGGATTCCCCACTTTTTACTCCAATCACTAATATTATCACTTGCTGAATGGTAATTTAACCTCTGAGGACTGCCACCTTGTTTGGGAATTATAAAAATATCCTTGTTACCGTAGCGATTGCTGGTAAAGGCAATACTATTTCCATCCGGACTAAAAAAGGGTGAGCCATCGTAAGCTTCATGCACGGTTAAGCGTCGCGCATCAGACTGAGCATCATCCATAATCCAAATATCTCCTTGAAATGAAAAGGCAATACTCTTCTGATTAGGTGATAATTGCGGATTTACAACGAAGGTATTTTGAGCCTGAAGAAGACCTAAACTTAGAAGCAAGCATGTTAAAGTGAATAGTTTTCTCATGTAAATAATTTAAATGAAATCGAGCCGAAAATCAGTTATGGCCACGAAAATAGCGAATTAGGGTTTAAAATAAACAGAAAAGGCCGACTAGTTTCCCAGTCGGCCTTTTCAAGACTTATCTCCAAAGAAAAGAGTGCTACTAGATTCTTTTCTCAAAATAATGATACTCTGCTCTAGCAATTTTATTCATCTGTCCTTTATGATTCAATTCGTGGCAATGCAAGCGTAATACATAAGTGCGATTATTAGTCGCCGAGATTTGCGCTCTGATTTTCATCTTAGAAGAAGGTTTAGCAGATTTATAATTTGTCAACTTTACTTCATTGCGCACTAGCTGGGCATTATTAGGTAAAAGCGCCTGAATGGTTGCACAAAAGTCTTGCGCGCTTTCATCCATCACTTGCATGGTTAGCCATTCGGCGTTCTTCTCTTTAGCAGGGATATCAAATGAGATGTACTTCTCTCGCTTCTTCTGCTTTTCTAGTAAACTAATTAATGCACTCATATTTCTAGGTGTTATGCTAAACAAAAAACCCCGTTAGATTTCTCTAACGGGGTTCTTATAATTGTTCCTTACAGATTAGCTAAATCATAATAACGTACAATACCCCGCCTTTGGACACTTAATCCAACTGCGCATGGTATAATTATTATGATTGCGTATTAACATGATAAGTCAAATATAGTAAAAAACTGCTCGCAATGAAACTTAAAATTTCTTGATGCTTATTTTAATAGGAATATTTTTTAAGGGCCATTCTCCACTATCGGTCTCCTGTCTGCTTATTTCCTCTGCTACCTCCATACCGCTAATTACCTTTCCAAATACAGTATGCTCCCCGTCTAAGTGGGGGCTGCCTCCTATTTTCTGATACTTCTGCTTGGCTGCATCGTCTAAAACTATATCATACTTCTCTTTCATCAAGGCTAATTGTCCTAAGCTATATTTTTCTCCCAGGCTGATATAGAACTCATATGGATCCGAGTATTTTTTAGGATTATTATTATAAGAACGCGCCGCCGCAATAGATCCGTAAAAATGATGGTTTTCTTCTAGCGCCTCAGCTGGTAAACGATAATCTCCAATGGCCTTGCGCTTTTCCACCGTCCTAGGGTCATCATTATTACCCGCTTGAATAACATGGCCTTGACTTACTCGGTGAAACCAAGTCCCGTTGAAATAATCTTTGTTTACGAGATGGACGAAGTTAGCGGCGTGTAGAGGTGTATTGGTAAAAAGCACTAATTCAATATCACCAAAGTCACTATGAACCAAAAAGGTATCTTGCAAATGTTCTTGTGGAAAGTTTTTAAAAAAAGTAAGGGCGTTGTCATTATTCAAGGCCGCTTCTTTCTTCTCTTTTATGGAAGGAGACTGCTTTGATTTCACCTTAGTTTGTTCCTTTGTCGCCTCGCTATTAGAATCGCATCTTGCGAAAGCAGTAAACACTAAGACAATAAAAATACTAGTTGAGATAGATGTTTTGGTAAACATTTTTTTCTTGTTCTTCGAGCAATTGCAAGTAACGAATATAATTTTTGAGATAAAACTCAAGAGCCACTTTATCTTCTAACTGCACTAAATCCATTTTTTCGAAATCACTAAGGAATAAGCCTTTTATCAGTTCAGTAAGCTGCACCTTAGGCTGCCAAAGCTGCTCGGGATCCGGATGATTTTTATCGGTAAAATAATCGCGATATAATTTTACTAAATCCTTAGATGCAATTGCATCAGATAAGGGGCTTTCAATTAATTTGATATCACCGGCAGGGTATAACTTCTCTGGTGCTTTAAGATAAAAGCGTTCTAAAACAAATATCCCTACCGACTGTACAATTATGTCTAGCTCGCCATTAGGGTGCTCTTTGCTTATTTCCACCACTTTTACCAAAGCCCCTAAGTTTTGCAGATTTAACTTGCCGGAATAGGTCATCCCAAAGGTCTTGGACTGCGAATAACATTCATGAACCAGCTGTTTATAGCGGTCCTCGAAAATATAGAGCTGAGTGAACTCACCGGGAAGTAAGAATATTTTTAGAGGGAAAAGTGGGTGATTTTTCATCTTTCTTTTTTCAGTGACAGAAGGTATAGTTTATACCTGATGTACGGGACTTAGCACCTGATCGGATTCATCTAGCAATTTTTCGGGCACACTGTTTTTTATTATTTGCGCCAATTCTTCAATCACTTTTATTTTCAATTCAGCCCGAGTATACACTAAGCTAATTTCGCGTGTTGGCTTAGGATCCGCAATAGGCTTTACAAAAGCCTGCTCTTCAGCGGCAAGATCCAATGCGTATAGGTAGGGCAATAAGGTCATGCCATAACCTTTCTTAGAAAGCTTTACGAGGGTATCAAAATTCCCAGAAGCTAAATCAACGTTTTTAGCACTTAAGCTTGGTGATGAATTGCAAAGGTTTAAAACGCTGTTGCGGAAACAATGTCCCTCGTTTAAGAGAAGAACATCGTCAATATCAATTTCCGAATTAGTAATAAAAGACTCCTTCCCTAGTTTGTGATCTGCCGGTATGTAAGCCATGAAAGGCTCATAATAAAGGGGTTTTTCGATAATAGAACGCTCGTCAAGTGGTGTAGCTAAAATCGCTGCATCTAAGTCATCCTTTTGCAATCTTTCGAGAATCATTTCTGTAGTCAGCTCGATAATCTGCAATTGAATTTTAGGGAACTTCTTATTAAACTGACGTAAGAAGCGTGGGACAATGGAGGAGGTTACGGTGGGTATTATCCCCAGTTTGAATGGGCCCTCTAGCACATTTTTCGATTCTTGTAAGATCTGCTGCATGCGCTCCGCTTCATTTAAAATGGTGCGCGCTTGCTGAATTAGCTTTTCTCCGATGGAAGTTGGCCTTACCGGATGCTTTGAACGATCAAATAATAATACTCCTAACTCATCCTCTAGCTTCTGTATTTGCATACTGAGCGTAGGTTGAGTGACAAAACAAGATTCAGCTGCTCTGGCAAAGTGCCTATGATTATCGACTGCTATTAGATAGCTTAATTGCGTTAGTGTCATAAATTGATTCTAATAATATTCAAATTTAATAAAAAAAACTTATTTAATGTTATGCCATTCATTTATTTATGACACTTTTGTTCAAAACAACAAATTTGCACTTCCAAGAGTTCAGCGAATCATTAAAAATCAAATTAGAGCGGCCCTTACCGGGGCATATTGCGCATCAAACTGCTTTACCTCCCGATCGTAAAGCGAGTGACATTAAAGCTTTAGAGGGGCGCGAAACTAAAAAAGCCGCAGTCTTAATTTTGATTGAAAATAATCATAATCAGGCCGAAGTAGTATTTATTCTGCGCTCAACCTACAATGGCGCCCACAGTGGTCAAATTAGTTTCCCTGGTGGAAAAAGAGAAAAAAGCGACGCTGATTACCTAGAAACCGCTTTACGTGAAACGGAAGAGGAAATTGGCATTGATCGTGCAGCAATTGAAGTTATGGGTGCCTTAAGCCCAATATACATTCCCCCGAGTAATTTTTTAGTTTATCCTTTTGTTGCCATTAGTCATAATGTGCTAGAAAAAAAGGCCGAGGAGAAAGAGGTCGCAGGTATTTATAACATTGTTCTAGAGCAGCTCTTTGCCAATGATACTCTTAAGGATACGAACATAGACCATTCTTCTGGTCAGGTATATAAAGTGCCTGCCTTTAATATTGAAGGGCTAAAAATATGGGGGGCTACAGCCATGATACTAGCAGAACTTAAGCATGTAGTGGCTTTTAGCAGTCCCTAGAAAATTTCCAAAGCTTATATTTGCCTCGAAGGATATAAAGAATGAAGTTAAAATTTAAGGACTCTTTTGGTAATTCACTGTTACTGAAACGCTTACTGATATTTGTATTCGGCAGCTTTGCCTACTACCGTTTTAATATTGCCAATAAAACGAAGATTTCGGGTTCTTATGTTTTAAAAGGCCTACGTAAACAAAATGTACTTTTTGTAAGTAATCATCAGACCTATTTTGCCGATGTTACTGGTTTATATCAGGTTTTTTGTTGTGCTAAGTGGGGTATCTACGAAAGGATAAACTTTCCGTTTTTTGTCTTAAACCCTAGGTTAAATATCTTTTTTATAGCAGCATTAGAGACTATGTCGGCTGGACTGCTCCCTAAATTATTTGCCAACGTTGGCAGTGTTTCTATCAAGAGAACCTGGCGGGCTGCAGGAAAAGACGTAGACCGCGGTGTTGATCCACGCGACATTGATAAAATTTTTACTGCTTTGGAAAATGGTTGGGTGATTACCTTTCCGCAAGGCACTACTACCCCTTTTGTAAATGGCCGAAAAGGCACCGCACACATTATTAAGGAAACTAAACCAATTGTAATTCCTGTTGTTGTGGACGGCTTCCGACGTGCTTTTGACAAAAAAGGTTTACTCCTAAAAAAGAAAGGGGTAAACTTAAGTATTCGCTTCAAAGACCCTTTAGAGATCGACTATGAAAAGGATTCTTCCGAAATTCTTGATCAGATAATGGACAGTATTGAGCAGAGCGATGAATACAACACAATGAAAAAGATTGATGTAGAAAGTGAATTATCCAACGCTTAAATAGTTTTCTACGTTTTAATACTATAAACTTGATTATAATTAAATACCATATGCGCCATACTCTTGTAACTATTTGCTGCAGTTTGTTGTTGTTAAACAGCTGCAAAGAAAAAGATCTTACTGTACAAAACCCTCCCCCCCCTACAGATAACCTTTCTTGGAGTTTTGTGCCCTATTATGGCGGTGAAGGCTTGGATTACGACTCCGTTTACACCAATGACTTAGGTATTGACTTTATGATTGACTCAGTTAGTCTTTTAATAAGTGACATCAGCTTTTACGACGAAAATGAAAAAGAGTTTTTTGATACCGTTCCCAATTTTATTCTGTTAAACCGTAGAGAAAATGAGAAGCTAAATGGCTATTTACCAGCAGGCGGCTATTATGGACAGTACCGTATTATTTTAGGTGCGGATTCTGCTAAAAGCAGAAAGTATCTTCAACAAGTAAATAATGTCGCCCCTAAATTTGCCCGCAGAGATGGCTTTGGTATTAATTTCTTTAATATGAAAGGGCGTATTTTTGACCCAGCAGAGCCAAAGGAGGATTCTATTTACATCCCCATTAATTACACCATTGGTTCTTACGAACTAACCGACACCATTAATACTGATCGTAGAAGTTTTAGCATCGATAATAGTCAAAAAATTACTATTGTGCTTTTGGGTGACCTTAAGCCGATGTTTAGCAGTTTCAACTTTAACTTAATGCAGGAAGTTATTTCTGACCCAACAGATATTCAAGATTTTAGTGCTGCTCAGCAACTAAAAGATAGTTTATCAATAGGAATATTTTAATCACTGATAATGAAGACCTTAAAACTCGCAACTCTTTTATTTTTCAGTGCATTATTACTTTATTCTTGCGAAAAGAATAAAGACGAAAAAGCACAAGGCTTTTTAAGGTTTAAAACAGAAATGACCGCTGGCAATGGTGCTAGTAAAGTATTTATTGGTGATACCATTGAAATTGGCAATTACGATTTCAATTTAAAGAAGTTTAAATTATACCTTTCTGATATCACTTTAGTAAGAGCTGACGGAAGCAAAAAAGAGGTAAAAGACATTTTATTAGCAGATGTTGGTGATGGCGTAACGGGGCAATTTACCCTTGATTTGGATTCTGATGAATTCACCGAGATTTTTATAGGCTTTGGCTTAAATCCCGAACAAAATAATTCAATCCCCGAAAATTTTGAAAGAGATCATCCTCTTTCATCTTTTAATCAAATGTACTGGAGCATGCTCAAGTACCGCTTCGCTATTTTAGAAGGGAGAACGAACCTAATTGATTCATTAGGTACAGAGAGCGACAAGCTTAATGCCTATCACCCCGGAGCAGATACATTATACCGCAGCAAATCGTTCCCTCTAAATTTAAAAATTGAGGAAAACGGGTCTAAGACCATTGTGCTTAATTTAGATTTGGAAGAGCTTTTTAATGGTAATCCGAAACTCGATTTGATGACTGAGCCACAAACGCATTCTCAACCAACCGACTCAATAGACTTTAATAGAGCGCTAAAATTTATGGATAATTTAAAAGATTGTGCTACAATTTCCCTGCTCTAGTTCTTAGTATGCCGTAGCTTTGTGCTACAAAATCACATCCATGAAAATACATCTTATTGCCATCGGAGGCAGCGCTATGCATAATTTGGCTATCGCCCTTCATCAACAGGGGCATGCAGTAAGTGGTAGTGACGACGAAGTTTTTGAACCTTCCAAAAGTAGATTAGCCAAGCACGGTCTTCTCCCAAAAACAATGGGCTGGAATGAGGCTAATATAACTCCCGACCTTGAGTTAATAATTTTAGGGATGCACGCCCGGCCCGACAATATCGAACTAAAACGTGCCCAAGAATTAAACCTAAGAGTCCTCTCTTATCCTGAGTATCTTTACGAAAATAGCAAAGACAAAACCCGGGTGGTAATTGCCGGTAGTCACGGTAAAACAAGCATCACTGCTATGATTTTGCACAGTTTACATTATCACAATCGCGATTGTGATTATATGGTAGGTGCACAATTAGATGGCTTTGAAACCATGGTTAGACTAACCGATCATAACGAATTCATTCTATTAGAAGGGGATGAATACCTTTCGTCTCCCCTCGATTCTCGTCCTAAATTTATCCATTACAAGCCCAATATTGCTCTCTTATCTGGTATTGCCTGGGACCATGTAAACGTTTTTCCTGACTATGAGGATTATAAGCAGCAATTTGACCAACTTCTTAGTTGTATAGAGGCCGGAGGAGTGATAATTTATAATGAAGACGATCAAGAGGTATTAGACGTTGTAAACCGCACGAAAAACGAGGTTAAGAAATTCGCTTATAGCCTTCCCTCCTACCGTGTAGAGGACCAGCACTTTATACTTGATACCATAGAAGGTGATTTAGAATTAAAGGTTTTCGGTGCTCATAATATGATTAATTTGGAGGGTGCCCGTTGGATTTGCAATCAAATGGGGCTTACCGACGAAGAATTTTACGAAGCAATAGAGAAATTTGAAGGAGCCTCGAAGCGATTAGAAAAGCTTGAGATTCCCGTAGACTATCAAATTTACCGCGATTTTGCCCACGCTCCGTCTAAAGTAAAAGCCAGCGTTTCTGGCACAAAAGAAACTTTTGTGGAGAATAAACTCGTGGCTGTTTTTGAACTTCATACGTTCAGCAGTCTCAATATTGACTTTATTGGGCAGTATAAGTCAAGCTTGGATAAGGCAGATGAAGCGATTGTCTATTTCAATCCAAAAGTAGTAGAGCATAAAAAATTACCTGCCTTAGATGCTAAGGCTGTGCAAGAAGCATTTGCCAATCCGCAGATTAAAGTAATTACCAATCGTGCCGAACTAATTAAAACCGTTAAAGCTTCTGGCGCTTCCGCAGATGTGTTATTATTAATGAGCTCTGGCAACTTTGATGCTATTAACTGGCAGGAAGAATTAATTAAGGGATAAAAAAATGCTAATTTTGACGAACAGATGGCTTTGAATAAAAAACTACTCCTTAGTCCGCGCAAGGTTGACATTACCCTGCGTCGTTTAGCCCAACAGCTCATTGAAAATCACGGAGATTTCAAAGATACCGTTCTCATTGGCCTGCAACCAAGAGGCAGTGCCGTATTGCAAAAACTATTAGAAATTTTAAATAGCCAAGCTTCTAGCAAAATAGCTAGCGGCACCTTAGATATTACTTTCTTTCGCGATGACTTCAGAAGGAGAGATACACCCTTACAACCCAGTAAAACAAAAATTGACGTCCTTTTAGAAGGAAAGAAAGTAGTTTTTATTGACGATGTTCTCTTCACGGGACGCAGTGTGCGTTCTGCCATGGATGCCGTACAGTCCTTCGGAAGACCCGCCGAAATTGAACTATTAGTTTTAATCGATCGTAGGTTCAGTCGAGAACTTCCCATACAACCAGATTATTCTGGTCAGCATGTTGATAGCCTTATTGGCGATAAAGTATTAGTAGAATGGCAACATTTAGGCGCTACTGAAGACGCTGTATATTTAGAAACTGGAGATAATGAGTGAGTTAAGTACCAAGCACCTATTAGGTATTAAATACCTCGTAAAGTCTGACATCGAATTAATATTCGAAACCGCTAGCCAGTTTAAAGAAGTCATTAATCGCCCCATAAAAAAAGTTCCTTCCATGCGGGACATAACGGTGGCCAATTTATTTTTTGAAAACAGTACTCGGACTAGGCTCTCCTTTGAGTTAGCCGAAAAGAGACTATCCGCCGATGTGGTAAATTTCTCGGCCAGCAGTTCTTCTGTTTCTAAGGGAGAAACCTTGATTGATACGGTTAATAATATTCTCGCCATGAAGGTTGATATGGTGGTTATGCGCCATCCGAAGCCAGGAGCAGCATATTTTCTCAGCCAGAATGTGGATAGCATTATTATAAACGCAGGCGATGGTGCGCATGAACACCCTACCCAAGCTTTATTAGACGCCTTCTCTATAAAGGAGAGACTAGGAAGCCTAGAGGGAAAGAAGATAGCCATTGTCGGAGATATTCTTCATTCACGTGTGGCCTTGTCTAATATTCTTTGTTTACAAAAAATGGGCGCAGAAGTACGTGTTTGCGGCCCTGCCACCCTTCTACCGAAACATATTGAAAGCTTAGGGATTACTAAAAGCACCAACTTAATTGAAACCTTAGAGTGGTGTGATGTAGCCAATATGTTGAGAGTACAACACGAGCGTCAAAATCTCAAGTTCTTTCCTAGTATTCGCGAGTATAGCCAGATGTTTGGCATCGATAAAAAAAAGCTGGAAGGCCTTAGTAAAAAGATTGTTATCATGCACCCGGGGCCCATTAACCGTGGAGTTGAAATTAGCACTGAGGTGGCCGATAGTAAGCAAAGTATCATTCTTGATCAAGTTGAAAATGGCGTAGCAGTGCGCATGGCGGTTTTATATCTTTTAGCAGCCAAAACGGAGATTAACTTCTCCAATTAATGGAGCACTTTAGCTTAAATATTCTTGGATCCAGTTCTGCTATTCCCTTAGCTAACCGCAGTCCTACTGCACAGTTTCTCAGTATGGCAGATCATTACTTCTTAATAGACTGTGGTGAAGGCACACAAGTAAAGATACGCCAGCATAATATTGGACTATCACGTATTGAACATATATTAATCAGTCACTTACACGGCGATCATTTTTACGGACTAGTACCATTACTTACTAGTTTAAGTTTACTAGAAAGGAAAAAAGCGGTGCACGTTTATGGACCGCCAGCATTAGAGGAAGGCATAAAGCAAATCTTGGCTTTATCAGGCTCCGAACTTAATTATCCTTTACACTTTCACCCCACAGATCCAACGGTGAAAACTTTAATCTTTGAAAGCAATAGGATTGAAGTCTATAGCTTCCCCCTTAGCCATGGGATTGATTGCACGGGCTTTTATTTTAAAGAGAAACGTGGACCGCGAAAAGTCATTAAAAGTAGAATACAGAGTCTTAAATTAAGTGTACCAGAAATTCGTGCTTTAAAAGACGGCAAGGACATTACCAGCAGCGAAGGGGAGGTAATTCCTAATGAAAGCCTCACCACGCCTCCTAATGAGCCATTTTCTTATGCCTTTTGCAGTGATACCCAGTTAATAAAACATCTTCATCGCTATTTCAAAGAGACGGATCTGCTTTACCACGAAGCTACTTTTACGGAAGAATTTCGTAGCCGCGCTTTAAAAACAAAGCACAGTACGGCAAAGGATGCCGCTCATATCGCCAAGATCACCGAAACTAAACACTTATTGATCGGTCATTTTTCCATTCGCTACAAAAACTTTGAACAGTTACTGAGCGAGGCACAAGAAAATTTTGCAGAGAGTTATATTGCTAAAGAAGGTTGCGTTTATCGCATGAAACGCAAAAGCCGAGAACTGGAATTTGAAAAGGTTATTCCGGATTATCCGGCGCATTAGACTCTGCCTTTACCTCTTCCTCTTTCCGTCCCTTTGAAAGAATCAAATTCCAAACTTGGCGGTAATTATGAAAGTCTGCCCGAAATGACATTCCTACACCCTGCTGATAGAGCTGCTGTTGGCCAATGTTGAGATTGAAGCCATTATCGATAGAGCGATTAAACGCTTTTGCTCTCAATCGCCCATCTGCCGTAAGGCTATAAAGCACCTCAAAATCACCCGCAATATTACTATTGTTCTCATTTAAGGGAACCTCCACCGAACTATTAATGGTTAAACGTTCATTGAGGAAGTTCTTTGATAAACCAACCTCAAACTCTTCGTTACTTACGCTACCATCGTTAGCGGCTACGTTAGATGAAGGTTGATAATTAAAGCTAAACTCATAATCACCGGTAAAACGATTAACGAAGGCTGCTGCCTGATTAGCAATAATATCCCACTGGTTAATACCGCTGCCCGTGGCTGCAAACATTTCCGAAGGTGGTGTAAAGCTGTTGAAAGCCAAAAGACTAAATACTTGCTGATTAATTGCTTGGTCGGTGTTTAATCGGTTGGCCAAAATAGCTTGCGTGGTAGAATTGGCGCGAGGAGCTTTAATATCGAAAACAATATTAGGATTAGTTAACTCACCGCTAATATTCAAATAAACCACTACGGGCGTAGATACTGAGCTAGACTCACCCGTTAAAAGTCCTGGATTTGCCTTAGTCGTGTATTTCGCTACTAAATCTAAACGCGCGGCATAAGGGTCACCATTCCAAGTAACCGTCCCCCCTCTTTCAACCTCAAAGTTTTTTGCAAAAAGTCCTTCTATGTTAAAGCGATACTCTCCTTTAGCCACCGTATATGTACCATATAACTCAAGGTCTCTGCCGGGTTCTAGCTTCATTTTTATTAAGCCATCGCCCCTGGCGTTCAATTGATTTCCAGTGCTTTCATTAAGTATAATACTAACTTTTGCTTTGGAGTTTACATCAATATCAAAATCTAGGCTTACCCCTTCATCAATATTAAACTCATTGTTTAATATGCGTAAAGAGTCTTTATCTTCATCGGGACTTACAAAAGTGACAAAGCCACTCTGCTTAACATCCGTGGCACCCCCAATGGGAATATTAAAGTTTGTTTTACGCGCACTTTCCACTGTGGCCTTTACTTTCACTTTGTTAGGTGGACCTATAACACTGATGACTCCACTGGCGTAGGCCGTTCCGTAATAAGCATCTTCCACTTCAGATTTAGTGTTCAGCACTAATAACTCTTCTGCATCAATTTTTAAATCAATAAAGAAATCTTTAAAATTGTCGTGTTTCACTTTACCCGAAAGTACGCCGGCAGTGCCGAAGCGTGTATCACGCAATTTCAGCTCTGGAAAGGCTATTTCACTGTTGGTAATTGTTATTTCAGGATCTCCTACTAAATTATAATCTGTCTGTAGGAAAGATATGGTCATCGCCGCTTTAGGGATATTTAATTGCCCATTGATCTTAGGCTGAGAAATGGGGCCCCGAACATTAACCGAACCATTTAGTAAGCCTCTTAAATTCTCAGCAATTGGACTGGCAAAAGGCTCTAAAGCGGCTATCTTAAAACGATTAAAATTTAAACTCAAGTCAATTAGACCGCTAGAATCTGTATTGTAATAACCTTCTAATAAAAGTGACTCCAGGTTGCCTAGCTTTATGACACCGTCTAAATAAATCTTCTTTAAAGAGTAGTCATAATCACTAGTCGCACTTAAAACTCCTAGCCTAACTCCGTTTAGATACAGGCTATCAATACTTATATCAGCCATAAACTTAGGAGAACCTAGTAGCTGCGTGGCTATAATATCACTACGCAAGATTCCTTTAAAGCGGGCGCTTTTATTGGGGAAGAAATAGTTTAAAATTTTAAGGTCAATTTCATCGGCATTTAAGCGCAGAACCTGATTAGGGTTTTTATTTATAAAGCCCGATGCCGTTACTTTTTGTTCAATTCCTTGTAATCTTAAATAATCAATCGAAAAACCGCTGGTATCAAGACGAAAGGTGCTTCCGCTAGAAAAGTAAAAAGGTTCTTTACCTAAGTTAAAAGATGAGCTATCCACTACAATTCTATAGGTCGCACTGCCATCTACTATGGCTCTTCCTTTAAAATTGGTATAACTATCGATACTATCACGAAGTATGAAGCTAATTTGATAGTTCATGCTATCCTCTAAGTAATCATTAACGAGCTGAATACTATCTATCATAAAGCCACCCGGGCTGCTGTAATTTTCTAAGAAAAATTGCAGATCATTACCACTATTCGAGCTGGTAAAATCTAAGTTAATATCCTTTAAAACATGATCCTCGTAGCGTATTCCCCGCGACACTAGTTCTGTATTTAAACGATTACCTTTCCTTTTATAAGTGCCTGAAATTTCAGTCCCTGGCTCTATTAAAAACTTAGGTAATAGCAGCTGGGTTAATAAACTGGTACTCTTTAAAACCAGTTGATATTCAAAGTCATTCGTGGTAATAAGCTCTGGTTGATACTTTAAAGGCCAGAAAAATTTGTATAGATTTTGTTCAAAGGTGGTTGCTAAACCAAGCAAGGAAAAATCTCCCTTAATGTCACCTTCTAAAATATCACTTCTAAAACGAAGTTCGCGCAGGGAATCTTTACCTAATGAGATAACATTGATATCTTGGAAGTAATGGTTTTTGCGTGAGTTACGGTATTCCGAATCTTTCAGTGAAATAAAACCTTCCCAATGATCATAATCTATTGCTGTTAAGTCAATTACTAAACTTCCAGAGTATTGTGCACCAGAATCAGCTACCAAGTTTGTAGCAAATAGGTTGGCTGAATCAATTTGAGCTACAAAATCGAAGGTAGCGGTGTCTTTAGCAAAACTAGCCTGGCCGGAGAAATCAAAATTTAAATTAGGATCTGTGGCGGTGAAATCGCCATCAAAAAGGCCTTTGTTTATCAGTCCATTAATGCTTAAGTTTTTATAACTATATCCTTTAAAGTCCAAGCGATTAATATCGCCCTGCACTTTCGTTTGCATTTTATAGGGATTAAAGCCTTTTCCTTCAACTTCGAGATCTACTGCCGCTATACCTAGCTTATCGTTCCCACTTATTCGTGCTAAATCAATTTTAGTGGCTACTATTTTACCTTGGTACTTTGCCTTCTCCACTAAGTTAATATCCTTAGCGTTAAGATCCATCTCAGCATCAACCAAGTCACCTTCTAGTTTACTATCCGTATTAAAAGAGTATAAACCTCCATTAAAATTTCCAGACCAGGTAAAGCCTCCAATATTATCAATTGCTGGGCTTATACTATCCACAAAAAGAGCCATTAAACTTTTCACGTCAGCGGAATTACTGCTTAAGCTAAAATCATCCGTTTCCAGGTGTAAGTTTTCAGGACGAGTTGTTTCTTTTAACTTTAAGTTACCCTTGAATTTAGTGCTGGTAGCAGTTTCTAAAATGATATCCTCTAATTCAAAATCATTAATAGTGCCCCTAGCCTTTCCTTGTAACTTTACATTAGGGAAATTGGGATAAGCAGCAGCAAAATATTTTACGTCTTCGGTATTAATATTGGAGAATAATAATTCAGTTTCTAATTGAACCGAATCTACAAAAGTGGCGTAAGCACTAGCGGAGGAGTAAGAAAAACTGAGGTCTCCGGCCAAATGACTACGGTCGGTTATCATATTTAACTTCTGCGCTTTCAAGCCCATTGAGCCGTAGAAGAATTCAGATTTCAAATCCTTAAGGTGAAAACCCCGAGGGTCATCAAAGCTTAGACTGGTGATATTTCCCGCTACATCAGGGCCGCTCAATAAAAAATCTTCTACTTCCCCGTCTAAATCATTCCAGAAAAAGCGCACCGAATTTTCAATATCATTGCGGTTCTCTAAGAAAAATCGACTATGCTGAAGCTCTAAGCTTCTAATGGCCATGGTAAAGGCCTTATTGCCTTTTGGCTTATTAGGGTCTATTAATTCTGCTAGGAAAATAGAAAGATTGGTTGAATCACGACCTGGATGTTGAAGCAGATGAAAAAACAAACTGTCCCCTTTCAAACTCGATAATGACAACCTACCCGAGACTTGGCTATAACTTGTTATCGAACTTTTCAATGCCCCCAAGTACAGCAGCGTATCGCCTGCGAAATCAGGCAGAAGTAATTTTTTAAGCTCAATTTGGTTTGGGAAAGTGTATTGCAGTGTACCTAAACTAGCCTTTTGATTAAAACTTTCATTGAAATAGCTAACCGCTTTTTGAGCAGCAAGTCTCTGAATGCTAGGGACTAAAAAGAGTAACCATAGCAAAAGCAAAAGACTTAATACCCCGATGAGTATGTTTCTTAGTATTTTTAGAAATCTTCTGATTGTACCTTTGTTTTATGAATGAAATTATTTTGGCCATTGAAAGCAGCTGCGACGATACCTCTATCGCTATAATGCATCAACGGAAAGTGCTTGCAAATGTAACGGCTAGCCAGCAAATACACGCAAAATATGGCGGAGTTGTTCCAGAATTTGCTTCGCGAGCTCATCAACAAAATATTGTTCCCACTATAGATAATGCTTTGAAGCTGGCAAATGTTGAGGTTTCTGAGTTGGATGCAATTGCTTTTACAGCCGGTCCAGGCTTATTGGGGTCTCTTCTGGTTGGTACTTCTTTTGCCAAATCTTTAAGTCTTGCTCTTAACAAACCTCTTATTGAGGTGAATCATATGCAAGCTCATATTTTATCTCATCTTATTGAAAATGAGGAAGACCGGTACCCAGACTTCCCCTTTTTATGTTTAACTGTTAGTGGCGGCCATAGTCAAATAGTAAAGGTAAACTCTCCCTATAACTTTGAGTTAATCGGTGAAACCCTAGACGATGCTGCCGGTGAAGCCTTTGACAAAGCAGGAAAAATTATGGGTCTTGAATATCCGGCTGGTCCCCTAATTGATAAGCTTGCGCAAGAAGGCAATTCTGATGCTTTTAGCTTCGCTAAGCCAAAAGTTTTAGACTATAACTATAGCTTTAGTGGCTTAAAAACGAGTATCCTTTATTTTTTACAAAAGCAAGTAGCCTCAAATCCGCAGTTTGTAGGAGAAAACCTTAAGGATCTTGCCGCTAGTATTCAAAAAACTATTGTTGAGATTCTGCTTGAGAAGCTTACTAAAGCAGCAAAAGATTTTAAGATTAATGATATCGCCATTGCGGGTGGGGTCAGTGCGAATAGCGCCTTAAGAAAAGCGCTAGAAGAAAGAAGAGAAAGTCATAATTGGAACGTCTTTATTCCCGAAATGCAATATTGTACTGACAATGGCGGTATGATTGGCATTGCGGCCTACTATAAGTTTTTAAAGGGCGACTTTGCCGATCTATCTACCTTGGCGCAAGCTCGAAAACCGGTAAATACCTTGTCATGAATCATTTCTTTTGTGAAAGTATCAACGATGGAATTGGCTTTTTAAATCAGCTAGATAGCCATCATGCTACCCGTGTTCTTCGTCTAAAGGAAGGCAGCAAAATTTCGGTCAGCCCTAATAATGGGCAAGTTTATGCGGCTGAAATACTAAATGCTAATAAGAATGAACTACGCTTTCAATGCACTCACCTCTTGCGAGAAGAGCAACGTCCGCTGTTGAGTATTGCCATTGCACCAACCAAGAGTAATGATCGATTTGAGTGGTTTTTAGAGAAAGCTACCGAAATCGGTATTGCTAATATTTATCCCATACTCTGCGCCAATTCTGAGCGTAAAGTTTACAAAACCGAAAGAGGTGAAAAGGTGATAATGGCGGCTGCAAAGCAAAGTAAAAAAGGCTTTTTACCCGAATTACACGAGCTACAGAAAGTTAAGTCACTCATCAAAGACTGGAGTCAGAAGCCGAGCTACATCGCGCACTTAGTGGATGGACCTAAAACAACTTTAAACGACATCAATTTTAAAGATGAATGTCTCTTTTTAATTGGCCCGGAAGGGGATTTTAATGACACTGAAGTTCAATTTGCCTTGCAAGAAGGCTTTAAGCCTATTTCCTTAGGGGAAGAAGTATTAAGAACAGAAACAGCAGGAATGAAAATTGCTGCTGCGGCTGCTTTATTGAGATAAACTTCTTCGTCTTTGTCCTCTGAGGCGATACCTTGAAACAACTTTTTTGAATTTTACCAGATATTCCTACCAAATGTCCCTAATTTTAGGTATCGAAAAAAACCATAACTATATTAGAACCTGCCGCTTAGTACATGTTTACAATGCTAACCTTAAACATTGTTTTTATTAAATTCAGCTTAATACTATACCTTTGCTTTCATGCGTAAATCTCTGCTAATAGCTTTAACCTTATTTGCTTGCACCATGCTTAAAGCGCAAGTAGAATCCTTAGCCATACTTAAGTATCGTGGCGGTGGCGACTGGTATGCAAACCCAACGGCACTTAAAAATTTAAGTGCTTTTTGTAACCAAGAGCTGGAAACCAATTTAAATATTGATTACGATCAAGTTTCGGTGGAGTCGCCAGAGATTTTTAATTATCCTTTCATTCATATGACTGGTCATGGTAATGTTGTTTTCAATAAAGAAGAAGCGGAGAATCTAACCCTTTATTTAAAGGCGGGAGGCTTTTTACATATTGACGATAATTATGGTATGGATGAATATCTCCGAAAGGAACTGAAACGCATATTTCCAGAAAACGAATTAGTAGCCTTATCTAAGGAAAATATAATTTTCTCTGAACCTTTTCGCTTTGAAAAGGGACTACCAAAAATTCACGAACACGATAATAAAGCACCTGAAGCCTGGGGAATTTACTTTGAAGATCGCTTAGCCTTGGTTTATACTTTTGAATCTGACATTAGCGATGGCTGGGAAGATGAAGAAGTGCACAATGACCCGAAAGAAAAACGCTTAGCTGCCCTAAGGATGGGAGCCAATTTAGTCCACTATGCTTTTACTTATGCCCCATGAATAGCATTAGCCGTCAAGTTTTAACCACTCTCTTTTATATTAGCCTTATTGTATGCCTAATTTACGGTATATGGATGGTGCGATATAATTTAGCTTATGTCTTAATCGCTGCATTAGTCTCACTAATGTCAAAACCCATAGTAGACTTACTTAGTGGCGAACGCTTTCCTAAAATTAAGCTTGGTCGAAACCTCGCGGCCATAGTTACACTCCTATTGTTGCTTAGCTTGGTAGCTGGTGTTATTGGCCTTTTTATCCCTTCCCTATTAGAGGAAATTCAAGCACTTCGGGAGGTAGATTTCGAAGGCTTGTTTAAGCAGTTTAAAGTTGAACTGCAAGATTTACAGGCTAGCTTAGGTCTATCTACCGGGATTAATTTCCGCATCCCTAGTCAGGAAGAAATTATGCCTCAAATGGGTGATTTAATTAATATGCAAAAGCTAACCGATACGTTTACCAATTTAATTGGTGGTTTAGGTAACTTGGCTTTTGCAATTTTTAGTATTCTTTTTATTTCCTTCTTCTTTTTGCGCGAACGGAACTTGTTCCGCACCATAATTATGGCCTTTGTTCCAGAGCGTTTTGAAAAACGTATTGGTAATATCTATCCTCGCTTACGCAGTAATATTAGCCGCTATTTTGTTGGACTGTTAATTCAGATTACCATTATCACAACCCTGGTAACGCTAGGCTTAAGGTTAGGTGGCTTTCATAATACCATTGTGATTGGCTTTTTTGCTGGTTTGGTCAATATCATACCCTACCTAGGTCCCGTAATTGGGCTCTCTTTCGGAATTACCCTAGGTTTAGCTCAAGCATTAGGCGATAATACAATGGCTCTGGGTCCAGCCTTTTTCATAATTATTATCGTTTTTGGCATTGTTCAGTTTCTCGATAATTTCATTACCCAGCCCTTTATTTTCTCTACTAGTATTAAAGCACATCCTTTAGAAATTTTCTTGGTAATTTCCTTTGCTGCTTCTATTGCTGGCATTAGCGGTATGATTGTCGCAGTTCCTTTTTACAGCGTCTTAAGACTTTTAGCAGGAGAATTTTTGGGACATATTAAATTTGTCCGCTGGCTGATTCCAGTCGCAAAATCAAAGAAAAATGCGAAAGCTAGGGCCACTGATTAAACAAGCGGAAAGTAAAGCCTTCATCCAGCAAAATCTCACAGTTGATAGTAGCTCGCTACTCTTTAAATATGGGAAAGAGGCTGATAAGAGACTGCTAATTGAGCAAATCGCTGCGCGACAAAAGACACGAAAAAAATTACCTGACTTCTACGAGAATTTCTCGCTAATCTTGCCCCCGAGCGAGAACCTAGAACAGTGCACTAGTAGTGAATTGGCCCACTTTAAAGCTAATTTAGTTGAAGCTTATCCAAAATTTACCGACCTCACAGGTGGTTTAGGAATAGACTTTATTCACTTTGCAAAAAAAGCTAGAGAAAGCACTTATGTAGAACCAAATTCTAATTTGTTTGAAATAGCATGCTACAATTTTGAGCAACTTAATTTAGACTTTCAAGCCTTCAATTCCAAAGCAGAAGACATACTAGCCGAACTCCCTTTTCAAGACCTTATTTATATAGATCCTTCTCGCCGCGACGAAAGCAATAATAAAATTGTGAAGCTAGAGGATTATTTGCCTTCTGTTTTTGACATCTATGCGATCTTAGCCACTAAATGTCAGCGTCTTATTATTAAGTGTAGCCCCCTAATTGATTGGAGACGATACTTAGAAAAATTGCCACATTGTGAAGAGCTTTGGGTTTTAAGTCAACGTAATGAATGCAAAGAAGTTTGTTTCTGTCTCAATTTTGCCTTAGAGCCCTCCCAGATAGACTTGGAGATTAAAACCTTCAACCTTCAGGATACTGAAGTTCAAATATTTATCAACAAGTACCGAGAGAACAAAGCTGCTGATTTTGGTCCGATAAATAATTACCTCTACCTGCCCAACAGTAGTATTATGAAAGCGGGCAGTATGGATTTAGTTGCCGAAAAATTCGGGCTTTTCAAACTTGGGGCCAACACTAATATTTACAGTTCACCTGATTTAGCAAACTCCTTTCCAGGTCGAATATGGTCTGTAAATCAGATACATAAACCCTATTCCAAGGCCTTAAAAGGTAAACAATTTAATGTAGTAAGTAGGAACTTCTTTGATAAAGCATCGGTAATAGAAAAGAAGCTAAAATTAAAAAATGGTGGATCAAATTATCTTCTTGCGTTCAGCACAAATAATGGGGCCTTCTTTGTTGAGGCAAGTATCATTAACTAATTAACAAAGCTCTTTTAAACAGTAGTGGAAGAATAGACGATTTTCGAGCTGTTTTTTTTCTACATTTATTGCCCTAGTGAAACTAACACGTAATCACATACTTTGGGGGCTTATCTTAATGAGTCCATGGTTATGGGGACAAGCTGTCTTCGTATCTAATGAGGGACAATGGAAAGGCGATTTTCAAACCAAAATCGAACTTAGCCATGGCGCCATCTTTTTAGATGAGAGCGGTTATGTAGCGAGCTTTCTAGATATACCGCACAATCATGTGCACAGTCCTAATCACATAGACCCCCACTCTTTTGAGCTAAACTCCTACCGAGTAAGTTTTCTCGGCTTCAACCCTCAGTCTAGCTGGCAGGGAAAAGGCAAGCAGTTTTACCCACGTCACTATTTTTTAGGTAATGACCCCAATAAGTGGCGCAGTAATGTTTCCTCTAGCGATCAAGTAGAAATGCGAAATCTTTATCCGGGAATTACTATTGAAATGCTCGAAGCAGATGATCAGCTGAAATACAATTTTATAATTGCCCCTAAAGCCGACCCTAGTTTAATACAAATGCAGTATGAGGGTTTAAAAAGTTTGAGCTTAAAGGGCCATATCCTGCAGATAGAAACAGGCGTTGGTGTGATTGAAGAGACTATACCTCTTGCCTATCAATTGATAGATGGCCGAAAGGTCCGTGTTAAGTGCGAGTACGAAATAGTGGGAAATACTGTTAGTTTTGAGCTTGGAAAATACAAAAAAGACAAGCCCTTAGTTATTGATCCTATTTTAGACTTCTCCACCTTCTCTGGCAGTGGTGATCTTAATTTCGGCAATAGTGCCAGCTACGGTGACAACGGGAGTATTTATGGTGCTGGAGTGAATTTCGGTATTAATTACCCCGTTACGAATGGAGTATTCCAAGCTAATTTTGAAGGTGATAGTGCATTTAATGTTGATGTAACAATCAGTAAGTTCGATGCTTCTGGTAGCCAGCTTCTGTACGCAACGTATTTAGGCGGTAGAGATATTGAAGTAGTTCACTCGATAATCTCTAATGAAGCGGGTGATTTATTTGTTTTAGGTAATACCGGTTCCTCCAATTTTCCAGTCACTGCCAATGCATTTCAAAAAAACTTCGGTGGCGGATCATTTCAGAGCTCTTTTGCTTTTAACGATTTTAACCATGGTAGCGATATATTCATCGCCAAGATATCCAGTGATGGCAGTCAGCTTAATCATTCTACCTTTTGGGGTGGTTCAAATAACGATGGTCTTAATGAAGCTGTGTATAAAAATTATGGCGACCATTACCGCGGTGAAATCATTTTAGATGAAAGCGAGAACATTTTAGTTATTAGTAGTACAAACTCCATGAATGTACCGCTCAATGATGCAAATTCCATCGTTCGTAGCGAAAATTCACAAGACGCCATTATCGGTAAGTTTAACCCTAGTCTTAGTTCTCTCCTTTGGGCAAATTACTTTGGCGGTACTGGAGCAGAAACAGGCTATTCAATTAAGGAGTTTGACCATAAGGTCTTTATTACCGGCACCACATCAAGTGATGATTTAGACGTTAGTTCTAGTGCAATCTTCACCAGCCGCCAAGGGGATTTTGATGGCTATATTGCAAGCTTTGACGCCTTTAGTGGTAATCAGATCAACGCTACATATTACGGCACTAATAAAGAGGACCAGAGTTTTTTAATGGATTATGATTACGACGGTAATCTCTATATTTTTGGCCAAACAAAGGGCGCCTTTAGCATTAGCCCAGGAGTATACTCACAGCCTGGTTCACGTCAATTTTTAACCAAGGTGGATAGTTCTTTAAATACTATTCTGTGGCAAACTGCTTTGGGAAGCGGTCAAAATAAACAAGATATTGTGCCTAGTGCCTTTATGGTGGACGAATGCTTAAATATCTATTTATCTGGTTGGAGCGGACAGTCTAACTCAATCAGTTTTCCGCCCGTTCCAAATGGTAATACTCTTTCCCTTCCGGTTACCCAAGATGCCTTCCAAAGTAATACAGACGGTAGTGATTTTTACTTTATGGTCTTAAGTCATAATGCCAGCCAGCTCCAATACGCAAGCTATTTTGGTGGAGCAGACTACGAACACGTAGACGGAGGAACGAGCCGTTTTAGTAAAGATGGAACCATATATCAAGCCGTATGCTCTAATTGCAATAATAATAGTTTCCCTACCACACCTACTGGATACAGTCCAAATAGTGGCAGCAGCTCCTGTAATATGGCTGTTTTAAAATTTAGCTTTCAGCAGATTTTAGAGGCCAATGCACAAATTAACTTTACCACAGAAATTGATAGTATTTGTGATGGCCTAAAAGTAAACTTTCAGAATGCCAGTAATAATGCCACCAACTATGAGTGGTCTTTTGGAAATGATAGTACTTCTTCTGACTTTAATCCCAGTGTAACTTACAGTGAATTAGGAACCTACACAATTACCCTCATTGCATATGATACAATCTGTAACATTTCTGATACAGCTGTAATTGAAATTATACACGATGAAATTAGAGAGCCTAGAGCCAACTTTAAAAGTGATTATATTGCCTGCGATAGCAGATTAGAAGTGGACTTTGAGAATATAAGTTCAAAAGCTAATCGTTACTACTGGGATTTTGGTGATGGGTCTACAAGCACTGAAGCAGCGCCTAGTCATAACTTTAGCGCTTTTCAAAATTACCAAGTAATGCTAATTGCAGAAGATAGTATTTGCCAAAGAGCAGATACCATCTACCAAGTGATTAGCTTTAGCGATACCTCTACTATCCCAGAGATAGTGCCAAGTATTAGTTCATGCAGTAATGGAGCTATTGACATTAGCATTGAAAACGATAGACCTTGGTTTATATATCATTGGGAAGTAGAAACTAAAAATTATCTAGGCAATAAACCGAAGATAAAATTTAATCAACCTGGTATAAAGAACTTTAGTGTAATTGTTACGGACACTTTATGTAATAGAGAATACGTTCAAAATTTCGAACTCACTTTAAGTGAAATAAGAGAAGAAATTTATCTGCCCAATGCATTTAGCCCTAATGGAGATGGGTTAAATGATTCTTACGAAATATTTGGTGACCCTTGCTCTAGTGATGCTAATTTGAAAATCTTTAACCGGTGGGGAGAATTAGTCTTCGAATCTGATCAACCATACCGTAAGTTTTGGGATGGTCATATAAAAGGAAACCCTGCTCCTAGCGGAGTTTATACTTTTGTAATTATCGATGCTGGTAAAAAAGAACAAGGCTACCTAAGCCTTATTCGTTAAATAGAACTTCTCGCTCTAGGTTCAAATTATCTATAAAAGTTCGGGCATTCTCAATATCCTTTTGAATAATTCGGTCTTCGTCAATAAAGGGAACTTCGGCACGGAAAGCATTTAAAAAAGACTCTAAGAAAGGTGATGTTTTTGCATCACGGAAAAATAAGGCTTGAGAAGCAGTAATCAGTTCTATCGCTAATACTGTCTTTATATTATCTATTACCTTTTGCAACTTGGTAGCAGCATTAGCGCCCATGCTAACGTGATCTTCTTGGCCATTAGATGATACAATACTATCTACCGAAGCAGGACTGCAATATTGTTTGTTTTGACTGACAATAGATGCGGCAGTATACTGAGCAATCATTAAACCATTGTTTAAGCCTGGCTTGGCTACCAAAAATGCAGGTAATTCTCTTTGACCACTTATTAATAGATAGGTGCGGCGTTCAGAGATACTACCCATTTCTGCCATTGCTATAGCAAAAGAATCCAACGCTAAAGCCAAAGGCTGTCCGTGAAAATTACCACCCGAAATTATCTTATCATCTTCGGGGAAAATGGTAGGATTATCTGTCACAGAGTTTAATTCAGTTTCAAAAACCGAAGCGACATAAGATATTAAATCTTTAGAGGCACCGTGCACCTGAGGAACGCATCGGAAGGAATAAGGATCCTGCACATGCTTCTTTGGACGTTTAATTAACTCGCTACCATTTAAAAGTTCTAAGATATGGGAAGCGGTCTGAATTTGACCTTTGTGGGGTCTGGCGTAATGAATTAGTGCATCAAAAGGCTCTGGCCTTCCGTCAAAGCCTTCTAGCGAAAGCGCTGCTGCGATATCTGCTAGGTAAATTAGCTTCTTAGCTTCAAAGTAGGCATTAATACCTAGTCCTAACATAAACTGAGTACCATTGAGCAAGGCTAAGCCCTCTTTAGACTTCAATTTAATGGCTGCTCTTTTCTGCTGCTCCAATACCTGAGCACTATGTTGCCATTCTCCTTCAAAATAGACCTCTCCTTCACCCATCAAGGCTAGGGATAAATGAGCCAATGGTGCCAAATCCCCAGACGCTCCCAAAGAACCTTGCTCAAATACTTGCGGTAAAATATTGTTGTTGTAAAAAAATAAGATCTGTTCTAATAAGTCTACGCGCACACCAGACTTTCCCTGAGAAAAGGCCTTTGCTTTTAATAAGAGCATAGTGCGAACATAACTAGGATCAATAACTGCTCCCGTGCCGCAAGCATGCGATCTTACTAAGTTTTCTTGTAGTCTTTCTAAATCCTTTCCTTCAATAGCCACATCGCAGAGAGAGCCAAAACCAGTATTAATACCGTAAATAGCACCCTCTTCTTTGGCCATTTTTTGATCTAGGTAATCACGTCCCGCTTGAACTAGTTTAACAGAAGACTTAGCTAAAGTAAGCGTATAATGCTCATTTAGAATCGTGTAGAGCTCGGCTAAACTTAGGTAACTGTTTTTTATCTTGTAGGTGCTAGTGCTTTCCATATATATTTGATTCTGAGCTGTTAAATTTTTCTAGTAGTTCTATTCTTCCCACTTCCAACTGCTCTCCACTTTTCATGTTCTTAAGAGTAAAGCGACCATTCGACATTTCATTTGAACCAATCATCACCACGAAAGCGACTTCTTTTTTATCGGCAAAAGCCATTTGTTTTTTAAGCTTTGCAGCGTCTGGATAAACCTCTGATTTGACTCCAAGTTGTCTTAACTCCTTGGCTAACTTCATACAATAGAGTGCTTCCTTTTCACCAAAGTTCACAAAGAGCACCTCAGTAGTCTCCGAATCTAATTTAGGAAGCAGGTCTGCTTCCATCAGAGCGAGCTCAATACGGTCTAAACCGAAAGAAATCCCCACCCCAGGCATATCGTTTAAACCGAAAATCCCCGTTAAATCATCATAACGACCACCGCCACCGATAGAACCAATATCAACTCCCTTAGCTTTCACCTCAAAAATTGCTCCTGTGTAATAATCTAAGCCGCGCGCCAAGGTAAAATCAAAAAATAATTGCTTATCTAATCCAATTTCCTGTGCCTGATTCAAAATAAACTTGAGATCATGCAAGCCTTCAGCACCAGTGGCAGAGTCACCAATTAGGTCTGGAAGCTGAGCCAGCATCTCCTCATTTGAACCTTTTAGGGAAGCGATATTTCTAATTGCTTCCTCAGCGCCAGCACCCATTTCTTTGGCCTTCATTTCTTTGATAACACCATCTAAACCTATTTTATCTAGCTTATCTAAGGCCACTGTAAAGGCAGCAAAATGATCACTTAGTCCAAATCTCTCTACTATACCCGCCAATATCTTACGGTGATTAAGACGTATCTCGACTGGTAAGTGTAACTTTTCGAACACCTCACTATATATTGAAATAAAGTCAAGCTCCAGTAAAAGTGATTCTGAGCCAACTACATCAGCATCACATTGATAAAATTCACGAAAGCGACCTTTTTGCGGACGATCGGCTCTCCATACTGGTTGGATTTGATAGCGCTTAAAAGGGAACACTAGTTCATTGCGATTTTGCACTACGAAACGCGCGAAAGGCACCGTAAGGTCATAACGCAAAGCTTCTTCCACATTCTGACCTAGTGACTTTTCGGCATCAGCCCCAGCTGCTAATGCTTTGCTTAGTTTATCTCCGCGAGGAAGTATTTTAAATATTAAGCGATCGCCTTCCTCACCATACTTCCCTGTTAAAGTGGATAGTTTTTCCATAGCTGGTGTCTCAATTGCCTGAAAGCCAAATCTTTTGAAGGATTCCTTTAAGATGCTTAAAATATATTCACGATTGAGCATTGCCTGTGGCAGCTGATCACGCGTTCCTTTGGGAAGTGAGGGAGTATAGGACATAAAATATTTTGCCGCAAAAGTAGCCAAAATATAGCGGCCTATTAGCGTGAACTGGATCAAAATATACCTTTACACCCATCGCAAATAGTACGTTTCAAGCTATTTCATCACGATTAGAGGTGAAAAGGTACTATTCAGAATTAGATTACAAAGTCTAGTGCACTAATTTCAAGCTTGAAAGGAGTCCTTATGGTATCTGGCAATCCTCCATCGCTTCGTTATAGCGTGAAGATAACTGGAAAAAGTACCACGTAACCGAGTTATTAGCGTAGTTTTCTAAAGGATTTTCTTCGGCAAAATAAATTGCCGACCAAGCCTCTAAACCAAAGTGTTGATAGCTCAAAAGCGCAAGGCAACGAGCCTTATGAATAGTAATTTCTTCTGTTTGAGAGTTCTCTTTTTGGTGAAGCACTAAAATTCTCTTGGTAATCTGATCCAAATAACGATTAAAGGTAGAACTAGAAACTCTATCGTAAATTATTCGGTGCCAACGGGGAGAACCAGCGCGAAATTGCAATGAGAAAGTGTCACCCACTTTAAGAGGCATTCCATTTCCAGCTAGCATTTGCACTCCTACTCCACGCACATACGCTTTGTCGTAATAATATTCATCGCCTGTCTTGAAGCGATATACAATGCGGTTTCTTTCAAGACCGATAACCTCAGCAATACTGTTGGTTGGTTTCGCATTTATGTAAACTGATAAGCCAAACTGATAAATATAAATACTACTAAAGGTTAGGATAATTATTAAGACTAAACTGAATGCTGCTGTACGGTAAGCTTTATTTTGCTCCTTTTCCTTCTGCTCTCTTCTTAAAGCAGCCCGCTCAAATGCTTTTTTCTTCGCTTTCTCTTCCGCTGCCTTTTTTAGCAGTTCATGGAGGCGTTCTCGCTCCTCCTTACTGAGTTGCTTATTTTGCTTTTTAGATTTACGATAACCATTTATCACTTCATAAGCCTCAACAACCTCCTTGAACCTTTCTTTGCCATTAGGATTCAGGTCGGGGTGATAGCGCATAGCTAATCGCCGATACGCTTTTTTCACCTCTTCTTTTGAGGCACTGGCCTTTAAGCCCAAAACTTGATAATAGTAATCCAAAAAATCCTTTAAATTTGTTTATCGAGGCTTTAAAAATACTCTGATAAATCCTTAACTTGAGCATTAATAATCAAACTATTTTATGCTAGGCATTATTTTAAGCATCGTATTTCTGCTCATCTTCATATTTTTTGGGCTTTTTATCGTTAAGCAACAGCAAATTGCGGTTGTTGAGCGCTTTGGGAAATTCCTAAACGTTCGCTCGCCTGGCATCCATTTACTAATACCTTTAGTAGATCGAGTTTCTGGCAAGGTTAACCTGCGTATTCAACAATTAGATGTTTTGGTAGAAACTAAAACCAAGGACGATGTTTTTGTGCATATGAAAGTGTCTGTCCAGTACATGGTGCTGCATAATGCAGTTTACGATGCCTTTTACCGATTAGAAAATCCGCAAGCCCAAATTACTTCTTATGTTTTTGACACAGTAAGGGCGGAAGTACCTAAGCTACGCCTAGATGATGTCTTTGAAAAGAAAGATGATGTTGCCATTGCCATTAAACGAGAACTAGAAGAAGCGATGACGACTTATGGCTACGGAATTATAAAAGCTTTAGTGACGGATATTGATCCGGATGAAGAGGTGAAAAATGCCATGAACCGTATTAATGCCGCAGAAAGACAAAAGGTTGCTGCCGAATATGACGGTGAGGCAGAAAGAATCCGTATTGTCGCTAAGGCTACAGCCGAGGCTGAAAGCAAGCGTTTACAAGGACAGGGGATTGCTGACCAGCGAAGAGAAATTGCTCGTGGCTTAGAAGAGTCAGTAGAAGTATTGAATAAAGTTGGGATAAATTCTCAGGAAGCCTCAGCCCTTATCGTTATCACTCAACATTACGACACTTTGCATGCCGTTAGTGAAAACACCCAAAGTAATTTAATATTACTGCCAAACTCGCCCAATGCTGCAAGTAATATGCTTAATGAAATGGTAAGCTCATTTGCTGTTGGAAATGAAGTGGCCAAAATGAATCCTAAAAAAGACAAGCAGAACAATGCGGATTAAAATATTATTAATTTTTACTTGTTTAAGCCTAATTTCTTTTGGTAGTTATGCCCAAAAGCACACCATCGGTTTTGGCGTCGGGGGAGCTGCTTTTGGGGGTGAAACCTCTAAAAGTTTAACATCTTACATCGAAGACCTAGGGGTCCAATCAAAACTATATTATGCTTTTGCCTTTAATGATCCACGCTGGCAATTAATGGCAAAGCTTTCTTATATTAAAATATCTACAGAAGTGGACGTATACTCAGGTGGACAACTCATTAATTACAGCAACGTCTCAGAGCACTTTATAGGGACAGTGGGCTTGCGTTTCTACTTTGACTCTTACACCCGGAAATACCTTCCTCGCTTTGGTCATTCCGCTCCATTTATTGGTGCTCATATTGGTGGAACTTCTTTTACCAATAAGACCAATAATGTGACTTTTAATGAAGGCGATATCAGATATATAAATGCGGGTTCGGCCAATGACCTGTGCTTTCAGGGTGAAATAGGTTACCGCTATTACCTCGGTGAAAAATGGTGCTTGGAGGCTAATGCTAATTTCCGCACTGGAACCAATGATCTCTGGGATGGCATTAAAGGAGGAACGGAGTATAATGACTGGATAGTTTCACTATCATTGGGCTTTGCCGTGAACCTATAACCTCCTTCCATTAAAATCTCTATGTTACCATTTAAAAGAACCCTTTTTTCCATTGTCTTTATAAGCCTTACTTGCCTTCAAGTAAATGCGCAGCGAAACAGTATCAATTATTTCGCCGGTGGAATGGTCGTACAAGGAGAAGCCTCTGGAGGCTCTCTTGTTAGTGATGATATTGGCCTAGGAATTGGCATTGGCTTTAATGCGCCCCTTTATAAATCTAAAATTGAATTTATTACTTCTTTAGAATACTATAGCCTGCGCTTGGACTATATTGAGCAGAGTAACCCTCAAAACATAGGTATAATGGAAGGCACTAATACCCAAACCTCTGCGGGTATTGGTTTGAATATTTATCTCAATAAGAGCACTAACCTAGTAAGCTTATACCAACCCTTTAGACCCTACATTACTGTATCGGGTGGGGTATTAGTCCAAAATAACAATCTCCGTTTTAGTAATAACTTCGACTTCCCTAACGTCCAAGGCACTTTCTTTCTTCCCTTTGGTGAGCTAGGCGCAGGTTGCCAGATAAGGGTCAACCCTACCTATTCGATAAACCTAAATATAGCCTTGCGAACGACGCTTTCAGACGAGATTGATGGGTTAATTGGTACTACCGACGTACCAGATGTAATGGGCCTATTTCGTTTTGGTATTTCTTATAACTTAAAATAATGTCACTTCTTATAAAAAGTGCTGATTTTCAGTTAAAAACACTATTCAAAATAAAAAGTTAGAGTCCCCCTTTCCCCTTATTATCAGCATTTTAGTGCTTATTTTTTTGGTATCGTAATAAATTTTGATAGATTTGCTTGAGCTTTATATCAGAGTATTAACCAAGTTATCCAATCAAAATGAGAGTACTATTTGCTTTTTTACTGTTTAGTGCAACTTTCACCTCTAAAGCGCAGTCTAGCATTGGCGTTCATGCTTCCGCTCTAAGTATATTGGGTGAAACCACGGGGGGATCCAGCATCGGAGACGACTTAGGCTTAGGGATAAACATCCGCCTTTCAGCTCCGCTATTCTGTAATAATCTTGAAATAAGTGGTGAAGCTAGTTATTACGCTATTGATATTGACTACACTCTGGCTGGATCGGATTTTAGTTTTCATCACACCACTGCTAAACAATATAACATTGGCGGGGGACTCACCTTCTATCCTTTCCTGAAAGGAAAAAGGCCATCTATGTATAAACCCTTTCGCTTCTATATTTCCGGATTTGCAGGTATCAGTGCCCAAAAAAACAAAGTTATTGAAACTCATAATATGCCAGCCGCTTATACTGTTTATGATGGCTTATTAATTTTCCCCTTCGGAGATATGGTTGCTGGATTAAAAATCAGAATAAACCCTACCAGTTGTATGGATGTATTTGTTGGCGGTAGAATGGCTTTAAGCGATGCGGTAGATGGGATAGCTGGAACTGGAGCGGCGCCAGATATGATGTTAAGAATAGGGGTAGGCATATGTCATCGCCTGTAAATAAGGTTTAAGAATACCTTATTAGTAAATTTAGTACGCGATCTAAGTCTTTATTTAAAGAACACATCCATCACTAAATTGCTCTCACAAGAGACTATCTTTGCAAAAAAAATAGCCTTGTTGATAAAGTCACCACTACTACTTAAAATATTCTTTTGGCTTTTAATTATTCTTAGCCTTAGCCCGTGGCTTAGTCCGCCATTAGCGTTAATCTTAGGTTTTTTATTCAGCCACTTTTTATCTAATCCATATGCCAAACAGAACAAAAGTGCAGTTAACTGGACTTTGAAGTCGGCCGTAGTTGGCCTAGGTTTTGGACTTTCAGCAGAAAAAGCAATAAGTGCTGGCGCCGATGGCTTTTTAATTACCATCGTAAGTATTAGTACTACTTTATTTTTAGGTTGGCTTTTAGGTAAAGTACTAAAATTAAACACACGTTCAAGTTACTTATTAGCTTCAGGCACCGCTATTTGCGGTGGTAGCGCCATTGCTGCCATTGCTCCCATTATTAAAGCAAACGAACGGGATATTAGCATGGCCATGGGTACTGTTTTCTTGCTAAACTCTGTCGCTCTTCTTATTTTTCCCTTCATAGGCGAAGCACTTAGCCTCAGCCAAAGTCAGTTTGGTTTATGGGCAGCCATTGCCATTCACGACACCAGCTCTGTAGTGGGGGCTGCCGCAGCTTTTGGTGAAGAAGCTCTGGAAATTGCTACTACCGTAAAGCTAGCGAGGGCATTATGGATTATTCCTTTAGCCTTGATTACTGCGCGAATCTTTAAAAGCAAAGGAAAAATTAAGTTTCCCTATTTTATTTTACTTTTTATAGCCGCTATAATTCTCAACTCATATTTAGGCTTTCCGCAAGAATTAAGTGAAGGTATTAGCACTGTTTCTCGAAAAGTTTTAACGGCTACTCTTTTTCTGGTTGGAGCCGGACTATCGGTAGAGAAAATTAAACAAGCCGGCTTAGCTTCTTTAATATTGGGCTTAAGCTTGTGGATCTTTATCTCTTTAAGCAGTTTGGCCTTTATCTTTTGGTATAACTAAAATAACAGAGCTTCATTATCTAATAGCACTTGCCATACTATTGTAATCAGCGCTAATATTACATAAAGGTAATTTCGCACTACCTTTTTAATTAAGGCTCTATCTGGCTTATAGCCGGCACTTTCCAGTAGATGCGAGTAGAAGGTAGTATCGTCGCTGATATCTAAATCGTGCTTAGCATTTAATAAGCATCTTTTAAAAACTATAAACTGGATAATGACCAAGCCGTAAGCGCTTATCATAATATACCAGGAAATAAGGAAAGGTCCTAGCCAAGCTAGCAAAGTGATTAGTAGATGAAACCAAAAAACCCAGTTGCGGGTACTATGAGAAAGCTCTTTACTCATAATCATTGAGATTTCAATTAGTCCTGAGAAAACTGCATGGTGTAGAGCCTGGTGTAAAATCCTTCCATCGCCAATAGCTCATCGTGTGTGCCTTCCTCCACTACTTTACCATGATCCATAACCAATATTTTATGAGCATTTTTAATGGTGGCTAATCGATGCGCAATAACCACAGAGGTGCGTCCTTCTGTTATTTTTTCGATTGCTTTCTGTATCTGCTGCTCACTTTGAGTATCAATAGAGCTGGTTGCTTCATCTAAAACCAATACCGAGGGATTAGAAACATAAGCCCGTAAGAAGGATAGTAATTGTCTCTGTCCCACCGAAAGCATGTTTCCCCTTTCTTGCACATTGTAATTATATTGGTCTGGTAGAGTTTCAATAAAATCACTCACCCCAATAAAAGCAGCCGCTTCAGCCACTTCTTCATGGCTTATATCTTTATTAAGTGTTATATTATTTTGGATGGAATCACTAAATAAAAACACATCTTGGAGAACCACGGCTATATTCTCTCTTAGGCTGCTCAGTTTTACTTTACGAATATCCACACCATCGAGAAGAATTTCTCCTTCCCAAATTTCATAAAAACGACCTAAGAGATTAATTAGGGTTGACTTTCCGGCACCGGTAGCACCAACAATAGCCAAGGTTTCACCTGGTGCCGCTCTAAAGCTTACATTTTTAATAATGGGCTCATCTGGTAGGTAACCAAAAGTGACATTTTTGAACTCAATCTCACCTCTTACTTCAGAAAGTTCCTGCTCTCCCTTATCCTCAATTCTGTCTTTCGTATCCAAAACTTTAAAAACCCGCTCACTACTCACCATCCCCATTTGCAGGGTATTGAAGCGGTCTGCCAACTGACGCAATGGACGAAATAACATGTTTACAAATATTATTATGGCTGTAATTTCCCCTAAGGTGATATCTCTACTCGGTGCATCTCCTGCCCAATTAAAGAAGTTATGCATCCAGATTTGAAGAGAAAACTTTTCGCTAACTCCAGCTGCTTGCAAACCCCCGTACCAAACAACTAAACCAATACTAATCGCACTCATTATCTCAATAACAGGCAGGAAAATAGAAAAGTACCAAATGGAACGAATATGTGCTTGTCGATGTAAATCGTTGGTCTTCTTGAAGCTTTTCATTTCTGCTTCTTCGCGGTTAAAAATCTGGACCACATTCATGCCGCTGATATGCTCCTGCACGAAAGCATTTAAGGTAGAAACCTGATTTCTAACGTCTTGAAAAGCCGACTTAATTTTGAGCTGAAATAAGCGGGTGGCATAATACAATACTGGTACTACCGATAGTGATATTAAGACCAAGCGATAATCGAAGAAATAGAACATCGCTATTACCATTACTAGTATTTTCAGCAAATCACCAAAAATCACCAGAATTCCCGATGCAAAAATGTCGGCTATAGTTTCAATATCCGAAACGGCTCTGGTAACTAGTGTTCCAATGGGTGTTTGGTCGAAATACTTTAGTTTAAAAGATAAGATGTGCTCATACAACTGTATCCTTAAATCGCGAATAATACTTTGGCCCAAGAAGTTAGCCCCAAAAATAAACAGGAACTGTACCAAGGCCTCTAGTACTAAAAGCACACCTAAAATCAGTGCGTATTTTAGCAACATATCCGCATTAGGCTCAAGGATGAAATTGTCTATGGTGTACTGTATCAATATGGGTCGAGCTGTAGACAAACCACTTAATAATAAAGTAAGCATAAACGAACCATAAAACACAAAGCGATAAGGCTTTACGTAGGTCAAAATTTTTGCCAGCAGCTTTAAATCAAAAGCTTTACCACTTACTCCTTCTGCCATTTAAATAAAAATATCTTGAGGGTAAACTACCCTGTTTAAGTATAATCCTTGGGCCGGAACCGACTGTCCTGCCAGTTTTCGATCGCGAGCCTCTATCATTTTTTGAAAATCATCTAAAGACATTTTTCCTTTGCCCACTTCCAATAAACTGCCAACAATGGCACGCACCATATTGCGTAAAAATCGATCTGCACTAATATGAAAAACCCATTGATCGCCATTATCCTCCCAATAGGCCTTCCGAATGTCACAGATATTAGTTTTAGTCTGTGTCCTCGATTTAGAAAAGGAAGTATAGTCTCTTTTGGCAATGAGCAGTTCAGTTGCCGCTTGCATCTCTTCTAAATTTAAAGGGTAATAAATATTAGCGGCTAAGTTATGCTTAAAAGGACTTCTTTCTCTGTTTATCCAATACTCATATGACCTTTCAGTGGCATCAAAACGAGTATGAGCATCTGGTTTAACCGCCAAGATATCATCGATAACCACATCTGGCGCAAGCACCTTATTAAGCGTATTCTTCAAATCAGCAATACTTTCTAAGCTTTGCTCCCAGTCGAAATGGGCGAACATTTCTTTGGCATGCACTCCGGTATCCGTTCTACCAGCAGCAGAAACATTAATATCCTTTCTTAACAAAAGAGATAAGTGCTTGTTAAGATGTTCCTGCACGGTGTAGCCATTGGGCTGGATCTGCCAGCCGTGAAAATTGGTACCGCAATAAGCAAGTTTTAAGAAATAGCGCAAAAGGACTTTCTTTGCCGCAAAGGTATTTAAAAGCAAGAAGAAGATACATGAAGATTACTCTATTAAGTGATAGCCATTCCTATATAGATGAGCAAGTATTAAAACTTTGCTCAGGAAGCGACGAGATATGGCATGCCGGAGATATAGGCGACTCCCTGGTTTGCTATAAATTAGCGGAAGTTGCAAAGGTGCGTGCCGTTTTTGGTAATATCGACAAACCTAGTATTCGCAGTGAATGGCCAGAAGAGCTAGCCTTTGAAGTTGAAAACTATAAAGTCTGGATGACGCACATTGGCGGATACCCAGGTCGCTATCAGCGTGGTATCAAGGATAAATTACGACGCTTTAAGCCCAATTTGTATATCTGCGGACACAGTCATATTCTTAAGGTTATGCCCGATAAGGACTTGGGGTTAATGCATATGAATCCAGGGGCCATAGGTAAGCAAGGCTTGCATCAAGTGAGGACCTTACTCCGCTTTAAGATTGAAGCGGGTAAACTAAGTGATTTAGAAGTAGTAGAATTAGAGCGATGGCCTAAATCCTAACGTAAGCGCTCAGCAGCTTTAATCATCATTTCATCTTGCATAACCCCTCTATTAGCCAGAGAGGTTAGGACTACGCTTATAACTGGCAAAAAGATTCCAATCCCAATTGCTTTAGGGTCTGTGCCAAAGTTTTCATACCAATAATATATTAAGAAACCGATCAAGCTAAAAAGCAAAATAACATTTAAACGCCCTAATACCACCTGGGTCTGGCGCTTTTTAAACATGCCTAGTGCCACGAAACTCAATATGGCACTGATTATAAAGAAAGTCATGAAAAGTGGCAAATCCACTAAACTCTCACGTCCGGTCTCACTTTGAAAAAAGCTAACAAAAAAAGCTACTAAGCCCATTATTAGGCCAGATGCTGCGTAGTATAGAGTTTGAATTCTTTGAATCATTTTAAAATTTTCCACAAAATTGCTAAAAAATACGGGATAAGCTTCGCCTTAATAGAATTCTTTGTAATATTGTGGACCTTGTTAGGGTGAAGGGTAAGTTTAAACTTCCTTTTAAAGTATTGACCCTAACACAATCACCATCTTTTATTTTATCTTTTTAAGAAAGATTTAGCAAAATTATCTTTTTGTATTCTCATGTACGACATTAATCAGTTAAAGGCTTTAAAGCTGCCCGAATTAAGGCAAATAGGCGAAGCCGCACGCATCAGTAAATTTCGCACTATCAAAAAACTTGAGCTTATCTATGCAATTTTAGATAAGCAAGCGGTTAACCCAGAGCTTGTTAAAGACATTAAAATCACTCCGGTTGCGGACGAAAAGCCCGATCAGGCAGATCAGTCTAATCCTCAGAAGGATAAACCTAACCAAGAGAAAGCTGTTTCGGCTAAACCGATTCTTCGTTCTAAAAAGCCTGCCGCCCAAAAGGAAGCGCAAGCCGATAACAAGAATAATCCCAATGAAGGGCGGAAAGACAACCAGAATAAGCCCAATGAGCCTCGTCGCCCACGTGGTGAGAAGCCCAGTCCTAAGAATAACCCTAAGAGTGACAAGGCAGATTCTAATGATTCGTCTAATAAAGACCAATCAGACAATTCTGCCAATAAGCCTAATAATAAAGATCGTAGAAACGATAATCCGCGCGATAATCGTAATAACCCCAACGATAATCGAAATAAAGATAATCGTCCTGACAATCGTAAAGAGGATAAAAAGGACGACGGAAAAGACGATCGAAAGGATAGTCGTAACGATACCCGAAATGATAGTAATCGCAATCAGGATTCCCGCCAAAACACTAATCCAAGACAAAATAATCAGCGTAACCGCCACCGTGAGTACGATTTTGATGGTATAGTTGTAAGTGAAGGTGTTTTAGAAATGATGCCTGATGGTTACGGTTTCTTGCGCTCTAGCGATTTCAATTATTTAAATTCACCCGACGATATATACGTATCTCAAAACCAAGTGAAGCTTTTTGGCTTACGCACGGGAGATACGGTTAGAGGTCAGATACGCCCTCCCAAAGAAGGTGAAAAGTATTTCCCTTTAGTTAAGGTAGAAAGCATTAACGGTCGCAAACCCGATTGGATTAGAGACCGAGTTGCCTTTGAACATTTAACCCCCCTTTTCCCACAAGAGAAGTTCAATATTACTAGCCGCCGTGGTACTTTATCTACGCGTATTATAGACCTCTTCTCTCCTATTGGTAAAGGTCAGCGTGGTTTAATTGTAGCCCAACCTAAAACCGGTAAAACCACTTTATTAAAAGAAGTAGCTAATGCTATTGCAGCTAACCACCCTGAGTCTTATTTAATCATCCTTTTAATTGATGAAAGACCAGAGGAAGTTACCGATATGGCACGGAGCGTAAATGCAGAAGTAGTTGCCTCTACTTTTGATGAACCAGCAGAAAGACACGTAAAAGTGGCTAATATCGTTCTAGAAAAAGCTAAGCGCATGACCGAATGTGGACATGATGTGGTAATTCTACTAGATTCAATTACCCGTTTAGCACGCGCTTACAACACTGTATCGCCCGCTTCAGGAAAGGTTCTTTCAGGTGGTGTTGATGCCAACGCTTTGCATAAACCTAAACGCTTTTTTGGGGCCGCGCGTAAAATTGAAAATGGTGGTTCTTTAACCATCTTGGCGACAGCCTTAATTGATACTGGCTCTAAAATGGACGAAGTGATTTTCGAAGAATTTAAGGGTACTGGTAATATGGAGATGCAGCTTGACCGCAAGATTGCCAATCGTCGTATTTGGCCAGCCATCGACTTAATGAGCTCTGGTACTCGTAAAGAGGACCTTCTTTTAAGTAAAGATGCCCTACAAAGAATGTATATCTTAAGAAGACACCTAGCCGACATGAATGCCGTGGAAGCAATGGAATTCTTACACGATCGTATTAGCAGAACGAGAGACAATGCCGAGTTTTTGGCTAGCATGAATGGATAAAAATAAAGACTTGAGCCCAGGCTCATATTGTTATTTTGTAAAAGACTTAGAGGCGGGCCATGTGCACCGCCTCTATCATGATACGCAGTACGGCTTCCCCATTGAGGAAGATGACGAACTCTTTGGTCGCTTAATTTTAGAGATTAATCAAGCGGGACTAAGTTGGGATACTATTCTCAAAAAACAGAATAATTTCCGTCGCGCTTATCACTCCTTCTCTATCGCTAAAATAGCCGCCTACCGCGAAGGTGACATAAACCGACTGCTATCCGATGCCAGCATTATTCGCAATAAATTAAAAGTAAAGGCTGCTATCTTTAATGCCAAACAAATTTTAGGTCTACAAAAAGAGCATGGTAGCTTTAAGAAATGGCTAGATAAGCAAGGGCTGCTTTCGAAAGCTGATTGGGTAAAGCTCTTTAAGAATACTTTTAAATTTACCGGAGGAGAAATCACGGGTGAATTCTTAATGAGCACGGGCTATTTACCGGGGGCTCATGTTAAAGAATGCCCCATTCATAAAAAATTAGAGCTTAGATCTAATTCTTAGTCTTCATCATCAAACATAGAGTTTAGATGGTTCAAACAGGGGCTAACATTGAAGTACAACTCTTCTAGGTCAAACTCATTTTCGGCTAGTTTCAGTTTATCGCATTCTCCAATAAGCGACTGTTGACCACCAAAGTCAAAATCAAATACATTTAATAAGTAATACTCGTGACTAGTTTTTATCACGTAAAAGGCCGTTTCGGGTGCTACTCCATCACCCGAACTTATCAATACTTCCACAATGGCATTGTGCCGCCATAGAGTTTCATAATAACCTGATTTTGAGATATTCTCTAGTGCCCAGAGCTTATAGCTCATGGCGCTTATATCAAAAGGGAAATCCTGCAGAGCGCTATCACAGTAGGCGCTTAAACGGTGGTAATTATTAGTGTCGGTAAAGCTTAAGCTATCACCGTTTAATACAATCTGGATGCTGTCCTTATAATCAGAGTCACCATAAGGACTGTATTGAGAAGTAAAAGTGTAGCCATAGTAAACATGCCTAAGCTCTTCTAAGCTTAAGGTAGTATCTGCATTAATAAATCGCCTTATTAGGCTAGGGTAGAAAAAATCTCCCTCCTCATCCGAGCAAGCCTCTTCAATAGCTGCATAATCTGGGGCAGTAAAGTCCCACGACTGAGCCTGAATAGAACTTAAAATAAAGAGTGAGAGAAGAGTTGCAAAGACTTTCATGCTGTGTTTTTTATTTCCGGAAAAATAAAAAACTTTTCCCACTAAGGCAAGCCCATATATTTGTGGCTCTGAATACTTATTTGCCACTCTGGATGAGCCATTACATAATCAGCAATTTTCGGCATCATTTCCTCCCTTTTACTCCATTCTGGTTGTAAAAACAATTTACAGTTCCCTCCTACTCTGGCAGCATGTTCCTCCGCCCATTTAAAATCATGATTATTGTAAATAATCACCTTCAGTTCGTGCGCATGTGGGTAAAACTCTGCCAAAGGGGCTCTAGTTTTTTTAGGACTTAAACAAATCCAGTCCCAAGTGCCGCTTAATGGATAAGCCCCCGAGGTTTCAATATGAATGATTTTACCTGCTTCCTTTAACTGAGACGTTAAGGGGCCCATATCCCAGGTAAGTGGCTCACCACCAGTTATAACCACAGTATTACTATAAGGCATACTGTGCTTTACAATAGCATCTACCGCAGTGGGAGGATGTAAATTAGCATTCCAACTTTCTTTAACATCGCACCAATGGCATCCAACATCACAGCCACCGATACGAATAAAGTAAGCTGCTTTCCCCATGTGAAATCCCTCTCCTTGTATGGTATAAAACTCCTCCATTAAAGGCAGCATCTGCCCTTTATCCACTAACATTTGTGTTTTTTCATCCATTTTGCAAAAGTAAGCTTCCTATTTTACCGCTCCTCGGCAGATGTGAAAAATAAATTTAACTCTTTATTAAAGCCCTATTTTCTCAATGGCCTAGCCTCGGCTTCTCGCATTATCTATATTTGTGAAAAGAATTTGCAATGCCAGCACACGAAATAGATTACCGCCTCATTGGTGAAGAGATGCAAGCCGTTGAAATTGAGCTTGATCCACTGGAAACTACTATCGCTGAGCCTGGGAGTTTCATGATGATGGAAAGCGGCATTCGCATGGATACCCTTTTGGGAGATGGCAGCCGTGAAAACGAGAGTTTTTTAGGTAAAGTGTGGAATGCAGGTAAACGCGCCCTTACGGGAGAAGGGCTATTTATGACCGCCTATTCTAATGAAGACTCAGTAAAACGTAAGGTTTACTTCGCTTCTCCCTATCCCGGTAAAATTATCCCGCTCGATTTAAAAGCCTTTGGTGGAAAAATTATCTGCCAAAAAGATGCCTTCCTCTGCGCCGCAAAAGGCGTGAGTGTAAGCATCGAGTTTAGAAAACGGATTGGAGTAGGCCTTTTTGGAGGCGAAGGCTTCATCATGCAAAAACTTGAAGGTGATGGCATGGCTTTTCTACACGCAGGGGGAAGTATTATTGAGAAGGATTTATTAGCGGGAGAAGAACTAAAAGTAGACACCGGCTGTCTAGTTGGCTTTGAACCCAATGTAGATTATGACATTCAATATGTAGGTGGTTTGCGGAATACTATTTTTGGCGGTGAAGGCGTTTTCTTTGCGCGGTTACGCGGACCGGGTAAAGTTTTTATCCAATCCCTACCCTTTAGTCGTCTAGCAGACCGAGTTATTTCTTCCGCTCCCAAAATGAACGGGAAAAATAAAGGAGAAGGAAGTGTATTGGGCGGTATTGGTAACCTATTTGACGGAGATAATTCATGAGAAAAATAATACTTAGTCTAATGTTTCTCCTTAGTTTTTCGGGACTTAAGGCGCAAACTGACAGTCAATTTGAGGAATTAGCACAAGACTTATTAGTCTTGGTTACAGATACTGGCGAATTGCCGCGCCTTGAATATATTCGTATCAAAACATATCGCGATATGGTGGACCAGCAAGACTGGACGCATAGCGAAAAAGAAGAATATAAATTTAGGGTAGAAGCAGATTATGGCTTAGAGTACGAGCTCTTTCATAAAAACTTAGAGCTGCTATTAAAACGCTATTATTTAGAGGTAGCTGATGGTGCCCAGGTAGAATACCTATCATCTACTTATCAGGCGAAAGCCGATTTTAAAGGTGCTTATGAAGCTGAAATGCGCTTTCTCTACTCCTACAAGGGAATGCAGAGCATGGTGACCTTTCGCTATGAGCTCTTTTACAATGGCAGAGGTTTAGGCTTTTTTGGTCCACCTATAAAAGAGGAGTTTTAAAAACTCAGGAGTTACGCTTTTGCAGCATGGGGACAAAGCGAAAGTCACCGTGGTCTTCAACGCTAAAATCATCTTCGCTATTACGCGTAATCACTTTCATGCGCTGTTCTTTATCTCCCACAGGGATCACCAAACGAGCGCCCACCTTTAATTGAGCCAACAAAGGTTTAGGTATATAAGGTGCTCCCGCGGTAACTATTATTCCATCAAAAGGTGCATACTGAGGCCAGCCGATATAACCATCGCCAAACACCTGGTTTATATGATAGTCAAGCTTATTTAGCATCATCTTACTGAACTCAAAAAGCTCTTTTTGCCTTTCAATGGAATAAACCTTTACTCCCATTGCTACTAATACAGCAGCTTGATAACCAGAGCCAGTCCCTACTTCCAAAACCTTATCACCGGTTTTTAGGCCCATCTTTTCACTTTGAAAGGCAACCGTATAAGGGTGAGAAATGGTTTGCTCCGCACCAATAGGGAAAGCACGATCTTGATAGGCGAAATCTTCAAAGCCACTGTCTAGGAAGAGATGGCGCGGTACTGTTCCTATAGCCTTCAAAACCAAACGATCTCGAATTCCTTTTTCAATAAGCAGCTTTACCAGCTTATTACGCATACCCCTATGTCGTGGCAAATCATTCACAAGGCGAATTTCCTAATATTTGCTCGATTCCACACTAGAAGTTTTAAAGAAAATGAACAGATTTTTGTGAACACTTATCCGCTAAACTTTGAAGCTTGCCCCCAATCTTATAGTATTTTTACAGCAGAAAATTTCAATATGTTAAAAATCGGCGTTTTAGGAGCAGGACATCTAGGTAAAATTCATCTACGCTGCATCCTTAATCTTAGTTCTCATTTTCAACTGGTAGGTTTTTATGACCCACATGAAGATGTCGCGGCAGAAATTGCAAAAGATTTAAACATAAAAGCATTTACTTCCGTAGATGAGTTAATTGATGCAGTAGATGTAGTGGATATTGTTACCCCTACTCTCAATCACTTTGACCTAGCGGTATTAGCAGCAAGGAAGGTAAAGCACTTCTTTATTGAGAAACCCATTACCGAAACCCCTGAGCAAGCTAAAAAGCTTATTAAGCTATGTGAGGAAGCAGGTGTGAAAGCACAGGTGGGGCACGTAGAACGTTTTAACCCAGCCTACCTTTCGGTGAAAGATGCGATTAAAAATCCGCTCTTTATTGAAACGCATCGATTGGCGGAATTTAACCCTCGTGGAACTGATGTTCCGGTAGTTTTAGATTTAATGATTCACGATATCGACATCGTGCTAGGCTCGGTAAAGTCACCCGTTAAAAGAATTCATGCCAGCGGCGTGGCTGTTTTAAGTAATAGCCCTGATATCGCCAATGCCCGTATTGAATTCGATAATGGCGCAGTTGCCAATCTAACTGCCAGTCGTATCTCCTTGAAAAACATGCGTAAAACCAGAATTTTTCAGCGAGATGCCTATATCAGCATTGACTTTCTGACCAAGGAGAGTGAGGTAATTCGAATGAAGAAAGACGTAGACGAAGCTGATCCTTACGCTATGATAATGGAATTAAACGACGGTGAGAAGCGTCAAATCTATTTTGAAAAGCCTGAAAGTAAAGCTAGTAATGCCATTCAAGAAGAATTGCGTTCTTTTGCTGACGCTATCAATAAAAAGGTAGATGTGAGCGTTAGCTTAGAAGACGGTTACAAAGCCTTGCAAGTTGCCCATGAAATCTTGCAAAAAATTGATTTGAACCACAACCAAATTACCTAGAAAGGTAGATGTTTAAAAGACTATTTAAGTTCGCCTCCCTTGGAGCGCTATTCTCTATTGCTGCTTGCGATCAAGATGAGGCAATAAAACCGGTGTATCTAAAAATTGATGCTATCCATCTTGAAACTGACTTCAGTGAGGAAGGCAGTTCTCACCAGGATATAACCACGGTATGGGTTTATGTAAATGACGAACCAACTGGTGCCTACGAATTACCGGCCACTATTCCGGTAATATTAAATGAAGGAACTAACGAACTGCTGCTCTACGCTGGTATAAACACCAACGGCATCCAGTCTTTTCGCTCCATCAATGATGCCTTTACGCCTATGTATATTGATGTTTTTAATCCTAATACACCCGGCCAAATAGATACTATCGCTCTAAGTGATGCGCAACTAACCGTAAATTATCGTGATAACTTTAACCTTATTCAAGTTGAAGACTTCGACGATCCCGGTTTAAATTTCGAAAGAACCATTTTTAGTGATACAGGTATTTTTAAGACCAGTGAGCCTGATAGCATTTTCAGCTTTACTCCTTATGGCGCCACCTCCCCTGAACCTAATAGTAATTCTGGACTGATAGTCTTGGACGACAATAACACCTTTGTAGAGTTAGCCTCCGTAGTTGGTTATAATCTTACCAGAGGGGCACAGAATATATACTTAGAAGTTAGTTATAAAACCAATGTAAATGTCGGTTTTGGACTTATCGCCGATTATCCTGGATCGGGCGATTTACAAGATGTTACCACGGTAGTTTATCCTAAGGATGAATGGAATAAAATCTATATTAATTTGATTACCGAGTTTCAGGCCTTCCCTAATGCCAGCGGTTATAAGGTCCTAATCACTGCTCGTAAACCCTCTGATCTTGCTGAGGCTAGAATTTATTTAGATAATATCAAACTGATTTACGAATAGATGAAGAACAGTCGTTTACAAGTCTTTAAGTATCAGTTTTGGGATGTAATCGCAGCAGTATTATCCTACACTACCCTCTTTGTTTTTAGAAAGTTAGTGGTTGAGTCGGAAAAGTTCGGTCTTACCAATTTAGAGTTTACTCCAAATTATTACATCGGTTTGGTGGCCATTCCTTTTTTCTGGTTAATGATCTATATCATCACCGATTTTTACCGTGACATTTATCGCCGTTCGCGGCTCAAAGACCTCTTTTATACTTTTAACACAAGTTTTTTAGGAAGCATCTTTATCTTTTTTGCGCTTATCTTGGATGATAGCGTTTCGAACTACACCGACTATTACCGTGGTTTCTTGGTTTACTTCGGCGCTCATTTTTTCATCACCGCCTTGTTTCGGTCTTTAATCAGTACTCGTACGGCTTACCGCACCCGTAGTGGTAAGATTGCCTTTAATACCTTAATGATTGGAAGCAATGCTAAAGCAGCAGACTTATACGCTCGATTAGAAGCGCGTAGTAATCGTAAGACTGGCCATAACTTTGTGGGCTTTGCTAGTGTAGATAATAATATTCGCTTCTTATTAGAAAAGAACTTAGAACACCTTGGCAACCACATAGAGCTGCCCGAAATTATTTCCCATTATCAAGTGGAGGAGGTTATTATCGCAATTGAACCTTCCGAACATCATCGCTTGGAGGAAATTGTCAATAATCTCGAAGATACTTCTGTTAAAATAAAAATGATTCCTGATACCTACGATATTATATCAGGTAAAGTCAGGATGGAGTCAATGCGTTCTATTCCATTGGTAGAAATTAATCACCAGTTAATGCCTGGTTGGCAAATGGTTTTAAAGCGCCTGTTTGACATCATTGCTTCTATATTGGTCTTTATTATCCTTTCCCCCCTTTTACTTACGGTCATGCTTATTACTAAATTTAGCGATAAGGGTTCTATATTTTTTGCTCAATACAGGGTTGGTATTCATGGGAAGGAATTTAAAATGTTCAAATTTCGCTCGATGGTTGTCAATGCTGAGGCAAATGGACCACAGTTGAGCAGTGAAAACGACGAAAGAATAACCAACTGGGGCAGAATTATGCGGAAGTATCGATTGGATGAATTACCGCAATTCTATAATGTCCTTAAGGGTGATATGTCAATTGTAGGCCCGCGTCCCGAGCGAAAGTACTTCATGGAACTGATTAAAAATAGTGCTCCTCACTACCGTCACCTACAAAAGGTAAAACCCGGTATTACCTCTTGGGGCATGGTAAAATTTGGTTACGCAGAAAATATAGAGGAAATGGTAGAAAGACTTAAATTCGATGTTATCTACATTGAAAACATGAGTCTTTTAAATGATATTAAAATCTTAATCTATACCGTAATTATTGTTTTACAAGGCAGAGGCAAGTAATTATGGAGCAATACGACTTAGATGCCTTCCGCATTAAAGCGCAACAACAAAAGGGCGAAACCAAAAAAATATTTAAGGACTTAAAAAGACTTAAGCCCAAAGACTTAGACCACAAATTTCATCAAGCACACGATGCCGCTTTTCAGAAAATTGACTGTTTAAAATGTGCTAATTGCTGTAAAACTACTGGGCCACTATTTACCCCTAGCGACATCAGTAGACTTGCAAAACATTTTCGCCTTAAACCCATGCAGTTTAGCGAGGAATATTTACGTCGCGATGAAGACGGAGATATGGTTTTAAAGAGCGTCCCTTGCCCTTTTCTTGGCGATGATAACTATTGTGGCGTTTACGACATTCGACCTAAAGCATGTCGAGAATATCCTCATACTGATCACTTTAAGATGCATCAAATCTTGAAACTGACCGAGAAAAATGCCAGTCTTTGTCCAGCAGTATTTGAAATAAGTAGAGCTTTAGCCGCCAAAAAGTAACTTGCAGCTTTCCTCTTAATTTAGATTATTCCGTTTTCTACTGAACAGAAAGCGATTTTTATTGCCCAACACTAAGAGTCTTTTTACCTTAGACCGCCAATCAAATAAAAATGCCGAATACCATAGATGCACTGCGCTTAAACTTTAGCGCAGACTCCTTAGTTCTATTAAATATTTGCCTTGCTGTAATCATGTTCGGAATTGCTTTGGACCTTGATTTAAAAGATTTCAAAATTCTACTTAAAAACCCCAAAGCTGCTCTGATAGGGCTTTTATCGCAGTTCGTAATTCTACCTCTGCTTACTTATCTTCTTATTCTAGTTTGGCAGCCACAAGCCAGCATTGCTTTAGGCATGATACTAGTAGCCGCTTGCCCAGGCGGAAATATTTCAAACTTTATGAGCCATTTAAGTAAGTCTAATACCGCTTTATCGGTAGGGCTAACCACATTGGCAACCTTTATTAGCTTATTAATGACACCGCTTAATTTTAAGCTTTACGCCTCTCTTTATCCTCCCACAGAAGCTTTGCTTACCGATATCAATATCGATGAATGGTCGGTTATCAGTACTATTTTCACTATTGTGCTTATCCCACTTCTCGCTGGTTTAGCATTTGGTAAATGGAAAAATAATTGGGCCAAAAAGCTTAGTCCGGTCTTTAAGGTTGCTAGCATAGTTATTTTCTTGGCTTTTGTACTAATTGCTTTTAGCAAAAACTTTAATCTCTTTTTAAATTATATCCACATGGTGGCATTGCTAGTATTGATTCACAACGCAATTGCCTTAAGTTCAGGTTATAGTTTAGCGAAACTTTTCGCTTTAAGCAGAAGAGATCAACGCACTATTGCGATAGAAACCGGTATTCAGAATTCGGGCCTAGGCTTAGTGATTATTTTCACTTTTTTCGAAGGTCTAGGTGGTATGGCATTAGTTACTGCCTGGTGGGGTATTTGGCATATTATAGCCGGCCTAAGTCTGGCCTTTATCTGGTCCAAGCGCAAAAGCCTTGCTTAAAGTTTCTGCACGCCTAATTTTACCATTTGAGGTATATACAAAGCGAGGCAAGTAATAAACCTCTTTAGGCCTCTCTAAGCGACTAAGTTGTTTCAGCGCTTCTGTTAGATTCGCTTCCTTTAGCTCCTCTACCCTCTCAATTATTAGAATCAATTGCTGTCCTAATCGCACACTGTCGCTCCCCGCTAAAATAAAGTTCTCACTCAGTTCTATTTTCTGCTCCAGCTCTTCTGGGTAAAGTTTCAGCCCCCCACTAAGCACCACATTATCCAATCTTCCTTTCCATAAAAAATGCTGCTTATCAATTAGCTCCACAAGATCTTTGGTTTGTAAACTATGTACCCCAATAGCGGGTGCATTTATTCGCAGGCAATCATTGACATTTAACGTTACATCTACTCCTGGTAATAATTTAAACGCGCGGTTCAGACTAGGACTTATCTGCCGAAGAGCGATATGTGAAATAGTTTCAGTCATGCCGTAGCTATGCCATATTTGGGACTCTGTTTGCCCTATTTGCTCTAGCAGTTTTGCAGAAAGAGGCCCACCACCAGCAATTAACTTACCCGCTCTTTTAAGGTGAGGCAATGAATGGGAAATTTGTAAAGGGACCATGGCACTTAAGGCGTAGCTGTCCTCGGGTTTCAATGAATTAAAGGGATGCGCACTAGGCTCAATTATCGTTAAATCTAGATTAGCTTGGGCCGCCCGCACAAACATCATAATGCCGCCAATTTTATCAATCGGTAAACAGAGAAGTGCTTTGGAACCTTTTTTTATTTTCAAAAAATTTAAAGTAGCAAGAGCCGAGTTTCTCATGTGCTCTTTTTCTAAGGAAATCGTTTTGGGCTTACCAGTACTACCTGAAGTCTGTACTAAAAAATTAAGGTCATCAGAAAACCATTGCTTCTGCAGGAGCCTTATTTGCTTTAAATATTGTTCAGAAACGATATTTTTAATGTTGATTTCCAAGTACTTAAATAAATTTTAGAAATTTCTCACCCAAAGCCCCAACCTTTTACCATCCGCTGCCGTCTTTAAAGTATAGTTCCTTATAGATTGGTTATTACTAACCAAGATACCCTGTTTAGTTAGAAAGCGCCGTTTCCCTGCGGCGCTTTTCTTTTTCCCCTAACTCTTATCGAAACCCTGCAAATCCCAAGTTCCTTCCGGATTATATTGGATGGTGCCTCTTACAGTTTCTAAAGGGCTTATAAAGTTATTAGTGTAAAGTCCACCGGTGCCTAAACCAGAAGCTAAGTGACCGTATAAGTTGTAATTCCATTGTGCGATGGCACTAAGGCCTAAATTGCTTTCTAAAGCACTTGTTACCCACCAACCAATGCCGCGATTTTCGGCATAGTCAATCCATTTTTCCGAAGCCCTAAGGCCTCCCAAGAAACTTGGTTTTAAAATGATAAAGCGTGGCTTTATATCATCCAGTAACTGCATCTTTTCTTCTTCTTTAAAAACTCCGATAAGTTCTTCATCCAAGGCAATAGGCATAGCACAATTTTGACATAAATACGCCATGTCCTTTATGTTACCAGCTTTTATGGGTTGTTCGATAGAATGAATTCCTAATTTATGTAATTCATCCAATAGCCCTAATGCCTCCTTGGCGGTAAATGCACCATTGGCATCTACCCTCAACTGAAGTTCTGCTGGGCTGTATTCTTTGCGAATCTCTCGCAGTAACTGCAATTCTTGTTCTAAGCCAATAGCCCCAATTTTCATTTTGAGCACTAAAAAACCCGCTTCAATTTTAGATCGGATCTGACTCTTCATAAAATCCAAATCCCCCATCCAAATTAAGCCGTTTATAGACTGACGCTCGTAACCATCGGTAAAGTCGCTCGGGAAAAGAATATGATCTTCAGATTTTAAATCTAAAAGGGCCATTTCTAAACCAGCCTGAATGCTTGGCCATTCGGTTAAAGAATCGCTCCAATTTTTAGTTGAATCATCGCTTAAGTTTAGACAAAGCTCGTCTAGCTTTTCTTCATAATTTGGTCTGTCATCAACACTGAGCCCGCGAAGAAGGCCACATTCACCTATTCCCTGCTTTCCCGAATCCTCTAAAAAGAGAAAATACGAATCTTTAGTCTTCAAAACTCCGCGGCTAGTGCCAGCAGGGTTCTTAAAGTTAAGGGTATATTTTTTCCAGTGAGCATTCATCATAATAACTTACCAAGACCATATGTAATCGCGAAAAGCAGAGTTGTTAAAGCCATCTGTTTTAGCAGTGGTTCAAACTCTTTTGCTTCCGTAGCCTTTCGTACCTTTAGTAGGTTTATAATTAAAAAAGGTATACTTAAAAAGTAAAGATTTTGCCACATAGAATTGGGGTTCAGTCGGTTATATACAAAGGCAAAATCAAAAGCTAATATAAGAAGAAGAGCGTGATATATCTTAGCCTTTTCCAATCCAAGTTTTAAAGCGAGGGTATTTTTACCGGCTAATCCATCACTTTTAATGTCACGCATATTATTAAGATTGAGCACTGCCATGGCTAAGAAGCCGATAGCGCTTGCAGGAAGAAGTATGTCAAAATCCCAAATTAGGCTTTGTAGGAAAAAACTACCGCCTACGCCAACCCAACCAAAAAATACCAATACCGAAATATCACCAAAACCGCTATAGCCGTATGCTTTTTTACCTACCGTATATTTAATAGCAGCAAAAATTGCTAATAATCCTAAAAGAGTGAAAAAGTAGCCAATAAGGATATTGCTGTTCCTTGTGGCCCAAAAACTTAAAGCTGTTCCTGACAAAAATGACAATATGGAAAAGGTAATTACTGCCTTTTTCATGGTGCTAGCGCTAATCAAGCCGCTGGCTATAGCACGTTGCTCTCCCACTCTATTATCGTCAGTTCCTCTAATGCCATCTCCGTAATCATTTGCATAGTTAGAAAGCACTTGATAAAACAAGGTGGTAAGTAAAGCTAGGAAGAAACTTAAGCCGTCATAATGCCCTCTAGCAGCGGCTAATGCTGTACCCAGAATAATACTGGCAAATGCTAATGGCAGAGTGCGCAAGCGTGCGGCTTTCACCCAAACCTTTAAGTTGGACATGCAAATAATTTTTGCAAATATAAGAGAAGACTTACATCCATTTCTGCTCACTAGACTCAATGCAGAATAGTAAATAATTATAAAGTTCATCGGCCTCATTATAAGGTAAATGAACAATGTTTTCTCCGCCAGCTGCGCTATAAAGTTGTAAGCTAGCTACTCCCCTTCTCTTTTGAAAAATGCTCTGCTTTAGGCTAATGTTCTGCAATTTATAGTTGGGAATGAGCAAAGTACTAGGAAAAACGAAGCCACGCTTTATCAAGGTAAAATCTGGATTTACCTGAACTGCATAAGTTTGGAAGTAACGATAGCTAAAAAACAAAGCCGAGGCTAAATAAACCAGGGCTAAAGCATAAAACCAGACCATCTCTAAAATGAAAAAATTTAGGGCCACCGCCACTAAGGTGGGGAGAAAACCTAGCCAAATTGCCAATTGAATAAAAAGCAGCTTATTTATCTGAAAAGATTGGTAAGGATAGTCTTTGCGATTAGGGTATTGCTTATTTAAAACAGTAACCAGACTACGCGCTTTTATACCGGGGATAGAAATCAGTTTCCGATCATTAACTGCCTCGGTACCCGCTTGCTTAACTCTAAGGGTATAAAAACCAATTAAAGCTCTTAATGGGTTCGATTCCCACTTAAAATATTGAATCTTTCCAAAGGGAACGTTGAAGGTGTTTTTGGCTATTAATCCGCTGTTCATCCGCATACCATCCTCACCCAAGAAAAATTTAAACTGAAAATGGGTTACTGCCGTGCTCACTACAGAAGCTAAAACAGAAATAACAAGGAATAAGGCCACCGCAAAGGGTAAAAGCAACAACCACTGCGAAAGGAAGCTTTCTGCTGTTTCTTCCAAATACGATTCAAAGGGTTTTAATAAATAATCTTCGAACTGCCAGATATAACCATTTACAATAGCAAAAAGTAAAAGGCCCGAACGAAAGTGATTTTGAGTGAGCCCAACTAATAACAGATCCTTGATATTCAGCTCTAGTATGGGTTCTGAGTCTATCTTAAAATTGCCATTAGATTTCTCAGCCGGGTTCTCAGCATCTGTTTCAGTATCACTTTCTTCGCCCAACTCGTATTTACGCTCCATCAAGTATTCACGCAATTGCTGAGCATGATCTTTGGTTAAAGCGGGAATTTGGATCTCATTTTGAATACTACCGGCCGTGTCAATCTTAAGGCCAACCACCCCTAAAATTCGCTGAATTAAATTCTGGCTCGTATTGACCGTTTGAATGCGGGAAAAAGGGACATTAATTTTTTCTTGACTTAAAACTCCCTTTTCAATAACAAAGTTATCTCCCTTAATATAAAAGGTAAACTTTAAATACTGTAGGTAACTAACCACTAAGAAAAAGAGAGAAAGAATATAGGCCCACTCTTCTAGACCTAAGCTCAAGATTCTAAATTTAGTGCCCAGGTTTACAAAAATAACTGCCAAAAAGAAATTAAATGCCTTACGCAGATTACTAAAAAATATAACCGCTACGCCTAAAATAGACTGGCGCTGTGGCTTAAGAAGCTCCAAGTTATTCATGGGCACTGCTAAGCTTAGTAATGTGATCGCGTAGTTTTATTGCACTTTCTTTACTTAATCCCTTAACGCTTAAGTCGCTAGTATTTCCTCCTGCAGTATATACTTTAACCGAAGCAATATCGAACAGCCTTCCGATTAGCCCTTGGTTATACTCACAGTGTTGGATGCGGTTAAAAGGCACGGTAGTTTGTCGGAAAAACAACAAGCCCGTTTTATAGGATATATCGTGATCTCTTAAGAGGTAGCCTTTAATTTTAAAAGCTAGAAACTCATAAATAATGGAAACTAGCATTAATGCGAGAATTGGATAAAGCCAATAACCAAAGTAAAGCTGACCAAACAGACTAAACAAAGCGCCTACTCCGGCGGCGAAAAGTAAAAAGAGCACCTTGCTGGTGATGCGCATGTAGAGATAGTCTTCTCGTAAAGGTTCAAAATCCTCCCGCCCCAAACTTGGAATTTCATCAATATTAACTTTAAGGTTTTCAAAAATCATTTTACATCGTTTTTAAGATATCGGAAGTAGTTCTTTAATACCTGGGGACTCTCAGTTGCTGGCGTCTGTATCTCTAAAATTGCCATTGATTTAGAAGAAAATAACTTCTTTAATCCTAAGTCTACCTCCCTTTCATTACTTACAAGGTGATAGTTTATGTTAAAAGTTTTAGCTATTCCTGATAAATCTAATTGATGCTTAGTTTCTTGAAATCGCTCAAAATCAGCATTATTTTCGGGGCCCTTTATAATTCTGAATATATTGCCGCCACCATTGTTTAAAATAATGATTTTTAGGTTATCCGGTAAACCATCGTTCCAAAAAGCACCACTGTCATAAAGAAAGGCAATATCTCCTGTTATTAAAGTAAGTGCTTTATCTGTGTTTAAAGCATGGCCGATCGCTGTTGCAGTCGCACCATCTATTCCGCTCGTTCCTCTATTTGCGTAATGCAGTATATTTGCATCTTGATTGAAGAGTTGAGAGTAACGTATACTAGCACTATTAGCACAGTGAAGCAAACTGTCGCTAGGTAAATGCTTAAGCACCTGACCAAACACTTTAAAATCACTATAAGCCGAACTTTGCCAAAATTCTTGATGTGATTTTAGTTTCTTAGTATCCCAATTCAAAATCTCCTTTCTCCAAGCATCATCACTAATAAAATCAATTGAGTTAAGGCCCTCAAAAAATTTATAAGGACTAATTTTTAAATTTAAAGTGAGGGCTTGAAAACTATCGGTTAAGGAATCATTTTCACTGAGGTTCCAATGGGCTTTTGGTTTATACTCTTTCAGGTAAGACTTGAGCATCTTACTTACTACTTCCCCACCAAATGTAATCACCAAATCGGGTTGTAAGAACTCCTTTTCGGATGTGCTTAAAGTATTTACCAAACGATCTATAGTATGAACGCCACGTAGGCCCGTGAGATTGCTAAGCGTCTCCGTAAAAAGCAAATGATTTGAGCGACCTAAAAAACTGACTAAAAGCGCTTTAAAGTCAGCATCTAATGGTGCTTGTCCGGCAATGATTAGTATCTTTTTAGACTCCTTGTAAAAAGGGGTTAAGTAATGCCAATCCTCCTCACTTAAGCTTCTCGAGCCCTCTAGCTCCTTTATAAGGCGGAAATTTTCATCCTTAAAATCCTGAGTATCGTAAAGAGGCTCATCAAAGGGAACGTTAATATGCACTGGACCTTTAAAGGACTTGAAAATAGCCTCATTACTAAGTCGCTGGTTATAGTTTTGCGCTAAGTCATCTTGCGGTTCGCGCAAAAGATTTGCGGCATTTATTACATGTGAGCCAAAAATATTTTCTTGTTGAATAGTTTGACCTGCCCCTTGCCCAATCCATTCTTTCGGACGATCGGCGGTGATTAGCAAAAGTGGTACTCGTTGGTAATAAGCTTCGGTAACGGCGGGTAAATAATTAGCGGCAGCTGAACCGCTGGTGCAAATTACCGCAGCGGGAATACCGTCGGCCAAAGCCATACCTAAAGCGGTAAAGGCAGCGGCACGCTCATCGGGAACCGAATGGAAATTAAAGTCATAAACCCGTAAAGCTATTATGAGTGGTGCATTACGTGACCCAGGCGAGATGATAATATTTTTTATGCCGTGCTCATGTAAGAGAAAAGCTAAGAAGCGGGCATTATATAAGGTTGAAGTTTTCTTCATTCTATCGCATTACATTTAAAATGGTCTGCATTTTATTTTCAGTTTCTAGCCACTCTGATTCTGGCTCACTTGCGGCAATAATACCGCCACCAGCATACAAACAAATCTGCCTTGAGCTAATGAGTTGGGCACAGCGCAAATTAACCCAAAAATGACCTGCATCAGCGTTTTTCAAACCAAAATAACCAGTATAATAAGATCGGTCGTATTGTTCTAAACGCCTAATAAAGTCAAGCGCCTCTTTTTTAGGGTTACCCGCCACTGCAGGAGTAGGATGAAGCTTTTCGAGGAGCGCATCTAGCGGAAGCGGCAAAGAGCTAAAGGCCCTTATAGCGGTAAACAAATGTTTCAAATTTCCGGCTCTTACCGTTTCTAATGGACTTTTTTTTACCTCAGAAATGGACTTGATGGACCTTAATATTTCTAGTATATAATCGGTGACAATTTCTTGCTCTAAAATTTCTTTTTCACCAAATTCTTGCGCAGAAGTATAAGGCAATGTAGCGGCTAAGCTGGCTGTTTCAATGCGGTTTCCTTCAAATGCCAATAAGGTTTCGGGACTCGCGCCCAACCAAGTTCCACAGGTGGGATGACTGAATAAGTAAACCGTGGCGGCGGGATAAGCTTCACATAGTTTTAGAAATAGTGTATGGGGGTCTAAATCTAAATTAAACAACTGCGCTCGGCTAAAAACTACTTTGCCGTGTTTTGCTTTCGCAAGATGCGTGAGTAATTGCTTTAGGGAGTGGTAGTAATTATCTCGACTAATGATAGCGGGAGCTTCTTGATAAAACCAGTTTTCAGCGGCAGTGGAATCGGCTACTACAACCTTAAGCTTAATCGGTTTATGCTGCTTAAAATCAACAAAGTGAAATTCAAGCTCTGACTCTTCCGCCTCCTTATAGAAGATAGGTTCGGCTTGCGGTTTTTTGAGTGCTAAAAAGGAAGTTGATGGTTGAGGCATTACTGAGTTTTTCGCAGAGGCACTATCATATTGGTAAGTTTACAATGCGACAACAGGCGCCCTTCTTCATCACAAATTCTAATTTCCCATAGATGAGTGCTGCGACCTTGATGTATTATTGTAGCGGTACCCACCACGTATCCGTCCTTTTTAGAACGCAGGTGATTGCAAGATATCTCAATACCTAAAACGGCTGATTTTTCGCGGTCAATAAACATGGCACTAGCCGCTGAGCCTAAGCTCTCTGCTAACACGGCATTTGCGCCGCCATGCAGTAAACCCATGGGCTGATGTACCCGGGAGTTAACTGGCATTTTAGCCTCTAACATGCCAGTTTTGATATCTAAGTCTGTATATTCTATATCTAAAGTTTGCATAAGAGTATGCTCTCTAGATTGATTGTATTTCGCTAAAATTTCTTCTTTGCTCATATTTTAAATATCGCGCTAATTTAAATTATCCTGCCTTTTTACTCGCCTTTACAAGCATAATTACTAAACAAGCCCTTAGGCTGATGGTTTGCCACAATTTCAATTTATATTTTTGCTTCCATCAAATCAACTAAAATGGCCGAATTGAAAACGAGCGAAAATGACTCAAAACCAGAAGATTTTATTGCGGGCTTAGCCGATGAACAACAAAAGGCCGATTGTAAAAAGCTAATTACGATTTTTCAAAATGCTTCTGGCGCAGAGCCTAAAATGTGGGGCGATAGTATAATTGGCTTTGGGAAATATCACTTGGTTTACGACAGTGGCCGTGAATTAGACTGGTTGTTAAGTGGCTTTTCTCCCCGTAAGGGAAAACTGAGTTTATATATAACCAATGGTTTTGCTAAATACGAAGAGTACCTAAAACAAATTGGTAAGCATAAGAAGGGTAAATCTTGTCTTTATTTAAAAAACCTAGCGGATGCGGACGAGGAAGTCCTTTTTAATATGGTGAAAGATTCTTGTGATTATTTAAAAAACAAATACTCTAAGGCTTAAATAGGGCTTTAATAAAAGGAGGCTTCTTATCTTTGCTGGCCCAAAAAAGAGCAAATGATTAAGATTAGTTTACCCGACGGTAGCATTAAGGAAGCTGAGGACGGCAGTTCTGCTTTAGATGTTGCTAAAAGTATTAGCCAAGGTTTGGCAAGAAATGTTTTATCTGCCAGCTTTAACGAAGAAACGGTAGAGGTAAATGATCCCCTTCCGGGAGATGGCTCTTTGATCTTATTCACCTGGGATAATCCTGAAGGCAAAAAAGCCTTTTGGCACTCTTCTGCTCACCTTTTAGCGCAAGCATTAGAGCAACTATACCCCGGCATACAATTAACCATAGGTCCGGCTATTGACAATGGCTTTTATTACGATGTAGACTTTAACGGACATGAGTTTGGCGAAGCCGATTTTGCCAAGCTGGAAAAGTTAATGCTAGATAATGCACGTCAAAAATCAGAATTCAAATTACGTCCCATCAGTAAGGCTGATGCTTTGGACTTTTATAAAGAGAACCCCTTTAAGACCGAATTAATCGAAAACTTAGAGGACGGTACTATTACTTTCTGCGATCACGCCGACTTCACTGACTTATGTCGTGGTGGTCATATTCCTAATACTGGCTTTATTAAAGCGATAAAAGTGATGAGCGTAGCCGGTGCCTACTGGCGCGGAAATGAAAAAAATCCTCAGCTCAGTCGCGTTTATGGAACTTCTTTCCCCAAAGCCTCCTTTTTAACGGAGTACTTAGAGTTATTGGAAGAAGCGAAACGACGCGATCACCGAAAATTAGGCAAAGAGCTAGAGCTTTTCACCTTCTCGCAAAAAGTAGGTCAAGGTTTACCGCTTTGGTTACCTAAAGGCGCCGAATTAAGAGAACGCCTAGAGCAATTCTTAAAAAAAGCACAGCGTACCGCAGGATACTCTCCCGTTATTACGCCGCATATTGGAAACAAAGAACTATACGTTACCAGCGGTCATTACGCGAAATACGGTAAGGATAGTTTTCAACCTATTCATACTCCCGACGAAAGTGAAGAGTATCTATTAAAACCAATGAACTGTCCGCATCACTGCGAGATTTATAAAAGCAGTCCGCGCTCTTACCGCGACCTACCTATTCGCTACGCCGAGTTTGGTACCGTTTATCGCTACGAGCAAAGTGGCGAGCTGCATGGTTTAACCAGAGTGCGTGCCTTTACCCAAGATGACGCGCATATTTTCTGCACGCCAGATCAGCTTAAGAATGAATTCCAAAAAGTAATTGATCTTGTTCTCTATATCTTTAAAACATTAGACTTCCAAAACTTTACTGCTCAGGTATCATTGCGCGACAAAGAAGACCACAGCAAGTATATCGGTTCGGATGAAAATTGGGAGAAAGCCGAAAGCGCAATTAAGGAAGCGGTGGTCGAAAAAGGCCTCGATTATGTAGTTGAATACGGTGAAGCAGCATTCTACGGTCCTAAATTGGACTTTATGGTGAAAGATGCTTTGGGTAGACAATGGCAATTAGGAACCATTCAGGTTGACTATAATTTACCAGAACGTTTTGAATTAGAATACAAAGGCAGCGACAACGAAAGTCACCGCCCTGTTATGATTCACCGTGCTCCCTTTGGAAGTATGGAGCGTTTTGTAGCAGTTTTATTAGAGCATTGTGCCGGGAATTTCCCTTTATGGCTCATGCCCACACAGATAGCAATCTTGCCAATTTCGGATAAGTACCTTGATTACGCGAATAAAGTTTCTAGTTTACTTAAAAATTACGACCTTCGCGCCTTCGTAGATCAGCGTGCAGAAAAAACTGGACGTAAAATACGTGATGCTGAAGTTGCCAAGATTCCTTACATGCTTATTGTAGGCGAGAAAGAAGAAGGAAACGAAAGCCTTTCAGTAAGACGCCATGGCGGCGATGATTTAGGCTCTATGTCGATAGCTGATTTTATTAAGCATATTGACGCCGAAGTAGCCGCGGAAATTGGCGAGTTTGAGTAAATAAAGAAATAAGATTTTTAAGTATAACTAAATAGTATAATTCTGGCTAAGAGATTTCACCACAGAAAAAGAGGCCCCAGAATGGAGCCCAAAGAAGATAAGCATAAAATTAATGAGAAAATTCATTACCCTAAATTAAGGGTAGTGGGTGAAGGCATTGAACCCGCGGTGTATAGCACCAGCGAAGCACTGCGTTTAGCTCAAGAAAAGGAACTTGACTTGGTGGTTATCACCGACAAAGCAGACCCTCCCGTAGCTAAGATTATCGATTACAAGAAATTCTTATACGACCAGAAGAAAAAGCAAAAAGAGATTGCGGCTAAGGCACAGAAGACGGTAGTTAAAGAAATCCGTTTTGGTCCCAACACCGATGATCACGATTATGAGTTTAAGCGCAAGCACGCCGAAAACTTTCTGCAAGAAGGATCTAAGCTTAAAGCTTATGTGTTCTTTAAAGGAAGATCGATTGTGTTTAAAGACAAGGGAGAAATTCTATTGTTGCGTTTAGCCCAAGATTTAGAAGACCTTGGTAAGGTTGAAAGCTTACCAAAATTAGAAGGCAAGCGCATGATTATGATGATTGCCCCTAAGAAATAATAGTAGTCAGAACCTGTATATAAAGCGAAAGAGCAATGCCAAAGATGAAAACAAAATCCAGTGCCAAGAAGCGTTTTAAGCTTACTGGTACCGGTAAAATCAAGAGAAAGCACGCCTTTAAAAGTCACATCCTTACTAAGAAGTCGACCAAACAAAAGCGTAACCTTACTCAAACTGGTTTAGTAGATAAATCAGACGAAGCTAGCATTAAAAAGCAGCTAACTATCTAATTAAGTTTAGAGTTATTAATTAACCCTGGGTCAGGCACCCAAGACTGTGAATAGTTCACAGCGCCTTACACAAAAAATTAAAAATTTATGCCAAGATCAGTAAATTCAGTAGCATCAAGAGCTCGCCGTAAGAAGGTGATGAAAATGGCCAAAGGATACTTTGGTCGCAGAAAAAATGTATGGACCGTTGCAAAAAACGCCGTAGAGAAAGGACTTCTTTATAGCTACCGTGACCGTCGTAACAAAAAGAGAAATTTCCGTGCATTATGGATTCAGCGTATCAACGCTGGTTCTAGACAATATGGTCTTTCGTATTCTGCATTTATGGGATTAATCAAAACTAACGAAATCGAATTGAACCGTAAGGTTCTAGCCGATTTAGCAATGAATCACCCAGAAGCTTTTAAAGCAATTGTAGATAAAGTTAAAAAATAACAACATACTCAGTTCTGACTATAAAAAACCCCAGCTTATTGCTGGGGTTTTTTTATGCTTATTTCATAAGCTTGCCCAAGCACATAACTTTGGTTATTACCTAACTGAACATCGAGGCTCTCCCCTATCTGCCGGGAGCGAAAAGTTCCCATGCGACCATAGCCATAAAAGTATATTCTCTCTAAAACCCATTCCTCTCCTTGCGATACTAGTAGATGAGAAGGACGCAGGTAGGCTTCTGTGCTATTTAAAAGTATTTGCGACTCTTGGCTAAGGATATTACATAAACCGCTTAAGCGCGCTACGTATTCGTTTTTAGGATAGTGGTACATTTCGTTTACCGAGCTATCCTGCACTATTTTTCCATTCTTCATGGCCAGCATGCGGTCACATATGGCCATCAAATCACTGGGCTCATGGCCAACAATTAGTAGCGTTTTACCGCGCGCCTCTTTTTCTACAAAGGCAATCAATTCCTGTTTTAAAATATAATCAAGCTGACTAAAGGGCTCATCTAAAAGCAATAGGGGGGCATCGGAAACTAAAGCACAAGCTAAAGCTACTCGCTGCTTTTGACCACCGGAAAGATGACGTACCTTTTTCTTTTTAAAAGACTGTAAGTGAAAGGCCCGGTGTACCCGCGAGAGATATTTCATAGCCGCGGTAGGGCTTAATTTACGCGCATAGCGAAGGATATTTTCATCGGCATCCAAATCAGGACTAATATTGAAGTCTTGATCCATCAGGGCAATCTCTTCAAAACCTGGTACCCTTTCATTGCGAATTAAGCTCAAGTCTTCCCCTTTAAAATAAATTAGGCCTTTATGGGGAACTTGCTTAGCCGCCACCAATCGTAGAAGCGTGCTTTTCCCCGAACCGCTGGCGCCGATGATACCTACTTTTTCGCATGCTTCCAAGCGAAACTTCACTCCTCTTAAGGCTTTAGTTTCACCGTAATGAAAATGTATGTTTTTTAGTTCTAAGAGCATCAGTTTTTATAAATAATACCAAACCTATTAGGGCACTTAAACGTTAATCCTCTGAAGGACAAAATTAATATGCGTAAAATAGTTATCCTATTTCTCTGTATCTCACTTAGCGCTTGTAACAAGAATAGTGAGAATATTGGTAACAAGCCTGCCCCACCTAGCTTGGAGGAGCAGTTAAAGGCCTATCCTAGCTTGTCTCTGTTTACAGAGGCCATTGCTGCTTGCGAAGATACTCTTAATGCGGGTCCTAGTGAAATTACGGTTTTCGCGCCGACCAATACGGTATTAAACCAATTCCTTGCTGATGTAGGTGCTGCGGATTTTAGTGAGCTCAAAGAAATTATAGGCACCAAATTTTATCGGGCTTGGTTGGGAAGTCACTTCTTCCCATCTGCCTTGAGGCTAGAGCAAATGCAAACTGCTTACATCCCTAGTTTGGCTTACAATCCTTTAGGACAACAAATACATACGTATAGCCAAAGAGAAAAAAATATCCTTGCCATTAACGGTCAGTATATAAACTTGGTTAATAAAGATATTGAAATACCGGCTGGCTTTTTACATATCAGCAATCAGAAAATGCAAGTGCCTACTATTACTAAGCTTATCTCTGCCAATGGTAATAGCTTTAGTACTTTAAAGAGAGCCTTACAGATGAGTAATAATTCCGTAGCGTCACTACTTAACCGCGAAGACCAAATGTTCACCTTATTTGCTCCTAATGATGTTGCTTTCGATCAGTATTTTCAAGATCGAAAATGCAGTAATCTCGATGGCTTTGTGGAAATGTTTGGCAACGCGGCCCTAGAGGATTTATTAAAGCGACATATTGGCCGCGGCTCCTACGATATCAGCTCCTTAAATGGACAAAGCATTAAGTCGCTGGAAGCAGGTAAAAATTTAAATATATCCTTGTCTGAAGGCAATCTAAAAGTTAGTAATAATGCTGGCAGTGAAGCCAACATTGTACATACAGATATTACTGCTTTTAATGGTAGAATACAGTTGATAGATCAAGTGTTAAAGTTACCTTAAAGGCAATACCAGATAGGAAAATTGCACGTTACAGATTATAGCAAAGAGAGTTGATCTCTTTTTATAAATAGTTTTGTTTGGTTGGTTGAAAAGCCGGTTCTATTCTTAGGAAGATGAGCCGGCTTTTTTCTTTAAAGTCAGTCCTATAATCCCCTATTCCACTTCCACATCAATAAGGCCAAACTGGGCTAAATGATGACGAAGATGCTTTTTATGCAAGGCCAACCACTCTTCCACATTAAGTTCACCAAAATAGGGATGAATAGAAGTGAAATTTGGGTTTTTCTCAAAATGCGACAAAGCCTTTATCATACTGCGCATCAACTCCACTTTGGTATCTTCAAAATTTAAATTCAAAGGTTCCATGGTGTCAAAAGAATAGGGTTTAGTCGCTCCCATCGTCATAGGCTTATCACTAAGAATAAAAGATTTCATTTTTGGCAAGTGCTTCGCTGGAGTGATTATATCATAAGCCTTATCGACAATGCTAAGCTCAAAACCTTTGCGCAAATGGTCTATCATTTCAGTGGCATTCATTTCGCCCCAAGCAGGACTAGTGTCGACATTTAATAATTTAATGGCCGCCGGGAAATCGATTAAAAAGAAGGAAAGTTTATTTTTCATTTTTCTTTTATTAATACACTAATCCAATTATGGTCGGGAGTGCGAGGCATGGCTTTTTGAAGCGGTAATTTTTCAACTTTAAATAACTTGTTTGGCACCCCTTTTCTCCGTAGAGTCTTTTCTATTGCATTAGTTCTTTGGGCACTTAAAACGGCGTCACCTATATTATCATACAGAGAAAATTGAAAGAACATATCCTCTGATTCTTTGAGCATTTCTGCAATTAGCGTAAGCATAAAGTCACCAGATGGGCTCAGCCTTGCAGAAGCATCATTAAATTTAATGTTCATTACCGGCGCTATAATTTGCAGCTTAGATTCCTGGCTAAAGTCGGTGCGTTCCTCCGAATTATACAATACCTCTAATTCTACCCGCCTATTTAAAGCTTCCGATTCGGCATCTACCTCTTCAAAAAGAGGCACCTTATTACCGAAGCCTTTATAATCTAAACGGTTTTTAGAGATGCCATTTTCCACCAAGAAATCGTAAACCATGCGCGCACGTGCCACCGAAAGCTCAAAATCGTTGCTACAACAAACATGTCCGCGTAAGCTTAACTCTAAATCAGGGTTTTCCATCATTACCTTAAGCAGCTCTTCAAAAGCTGAGAAACTGCTAGACATCGGCACTGCCTGATTAGGAACAAAAATGAGATTAGAAATCCTTAAACGATCGCCCGTCTTCAGCTTGTAATCGCTTAAAGTCCTATCCGCTACTGGTAATAAGGAGGCATCTACCTTGAGTAAAACCTCTACTCTGCGATTTTTAAAACGCTCTTCTGGACTATTTTTATAAGCCGGTTTTTCCTCGCCGTAATAATCAGTTTGTGCATTTATAGGGTCTAAACCTTTTAAAACGAAGTATTTCAGTACCGACTGGACGCGCCGACGCGATAATTTTCGATTATACTCTACTTCGGCCAAGCTATCGGTATGTCCGTATATTTTAATACTCTTAATAATATTTACCGGTGTCTTTTTCAGAATACTATCAATGTGTTCCTTTTGAGCGGAAGACAACTGATAACGATCTAAATCAAATAGACATTCGAAATAGACTAAACTATCATTGCTTTGGGCAGTAGCTCTCGAATTCGCAAATGCGAGAGAGAGTAAAAAAGCAAAGATGAAAAAGCGAAAACTCATATTTATTTTATCGGCAGGCGTACTAGGTCGTTTTCCCAAGCTAACTGCATTTCAAAACCCTCGTTAGTATTTACCAAACTAATGGTAAACTGCTCTACAATAGTAGAAACTTTTTCGGTGGGAACAGTAGCTACCACCGTATCAAAATCCGCTTCATGGCTTACTTTACCACCCATTCCTACGCCCCAACCATATTCTTTAGAGTTAAAAATAATATCCCATTCCTCTACTCCAGGTATCGTCCACAAGCTATATGTTCCTGCAGGCAAGGTCTCACCCTGTATTTCTAAATCGGTTGCCGTAGTAAAGGTTGTGGACTCATTAGCGCCAGTCCGCCATACCGCTCCATAAGGAACCAAATTACCAAAAATAGCGCGCTTTCTTACCGAAGGTCTATTGTAAAAAACAGAGACATCATAATCACCTTGTACATAAGTGACTGTTGCTTCGGGAGACATTTTTTTGGTATTGTAAACCACTACTGTCCGATAAAGAATAAAATCGACCCAATTATACTCTGTACCTCTTGTAGGCTTCCCCTTTTTAGTACAGTCCTAAATTATAAAATAATCACAGACTTGAAAGCTTCTTGGCCCGAGTGAAGCGTAGCGGAACGAGGGCCAAGAAGCTTTGCTTTATATTTAATTGGGCTTA
>Ga0306912_1000052_pt1 | contig 71043 bp, 54 predicted proteins | sample AntRauFillE10628_FD_190443 | JGI IMG/M metagenome (GOLD analysis project Ga0306912, IMG submission 190443) | Saline lake microbial communities from Rauer Islands, Antarctica - Metagenome Filla E10 #628 (v2) (version 2) | ecosystem: Environmental > Aquatic > Non-marine Saline and Alkaline >...
GCAGAATTTTTGCTTTTATTGGAAAAAACTTATTAGCCTCTTCTAAAAAGCGGTTTTTGGCGCCTTAGCAGTTTACAATAGCACGCTATTGCTTCACCGCTTCGGCTTATAACCCACTATTTATAAGCGGTCTGAGGCCTAATTTTACATCGAACTCAGGTTAATAAGGCCTTTGGTTCTTTTCTTAAAATATGGGCTATTGGTGGATTGAGGCCGGTCCAGCACCCACTACCATTAGGTTAAACTCCTTTACTGCTTGCTTTAATAGGTAGTGAAGCCTGACAAGCTTAACACAATTCAAATCCGCGCCAACCCGCTTAATCCGTCCAATCCGCGTTTTAAAGGAGGCTTCCTAAGAGAGAAAGCACTAATTTTAACCCAAAGTCCCTTCTTGGCATTGTCCCAATCTCACAGCGTAGCGGCCTCATATCTAGAAGCTTTAGCGGTCTAAAATCTCCCAATATCATCAAATCTTCTTGGGATCTGGCCTAGATTCTCCTTTCTACCCATGACAGATTCATTTATTGATTTCGTTTCTTAATCCTGTTTCGCGATACAGTAAGCCTTCTCAAGACATTTTAAACTCCTTTTTTGCATGATCAAAAAACGAGGAAAAAAATCTAGGCTCCAATTCCTCATTCTAAAAAGCTTTGCAAAAAGTAAGCTCAGTGGGCGAGTTACGAACGGGTAGTTATCTTTTTTATTGGAGTTCGTGAGCTCGTCACTACGTTCCTCGGTTCCTCCGTCGCTTCCCAATTCATTAAGTCCTTTATTTTATTTTTTGGCGTTCGTAATTGAGGCCGGTCTAGCACCAAATACGATTATGTAAAAACATTACGAGCTTCGAGTTTAGCAGGTATGGAGATATTCTAAGGTTAAAAAAATCCAAATCCGCGCCAACCCGCTTAATCCGTCCAATCCGCGTTTTAAAGGAGGCTTACTAAGAGAGGAAGCATTAATTTTAACCCAAAGTCCCTTCTTGGCATTGTCCCAATATCACAGCGTAGCGGCCTCATATCTAGAAGCTTTAGCGGTCTAAAATCTCACAATATCATCAAATCTTCTTGGGATCTGGCCTAGATTCTCTTTTCTTAGCATGATATCTACGAAAAAATGAAAAGCCAAGGAAAAGATAAGACCGCTGCCCTGCTGGTTTGATTCTTAGCGAGTCTTATGGTGGATCTAATTCCTAATGCGAATCACCACCCCATCAAAGGTGCATTGATACTCCATTAAACTAGTTACCGCGTCGGTATGAGGCGAACCGTCGAAGAGGAGGTATTCTTCTCCGCCGCAAGGACATTCAGCGAAAGTACGGTCATCGCTAATTTCTAAGACAGAGCATTCTTCGCGGTAATGCGTGGGACAAGCCCGGTCGAAAGCGCCGAAATCGCTTTGAGTATTAGTATTAAACCGACGGTAAACTATTAAGCCACGGTAACCACCGCTGTGTGTAATGGCGCCGCCAATATTTAAGAGCTCAAGGCTAGATGGGTTATTTATATATATGTACTCATCGAACGATACGATGGGGAAGTCACGGTTGTTATTTTTCTTACAAGCCGAGGCAACCAAAAATAAACTAAGAGTCCATAAGAATAACAAGTGCCTTTTCATAGTGCAAATTTGCTCATATTTAGACTTAAAACTGCCGATTTCGGCAAAAATTGTGGTGATAAAAGAGCAAATCTTAAATTTATGTTAACACTTAGAGGTTCATTATCAATAATTTATTAATAAACCTAAGGTTTCTAGTAATTTAGGCATTGCTGCCTAGGGCTATTTTATGTTATATTTACGGCCTTTTAAAATTCAGGAGAGATCTTAATAACCGAATAATTAGTATGGGAAAGAAACTACTCTTACTGCTTTTCACCACTTTAGCCTCAGTTGCTATTGCGCAACAGCGCCCCGGGTCACTCCGTGGGACCGTAATAGACAAGGGAACAGGTGAAACAGTACCTTTTGCAAACGTTGTAGTAAAAGACGCCTCTGGCTCAGTCTTAACAGGGGGAACTACCGATTTCGACGGGAAGTACAATATCAACCCGATTGCTCCTGGGAGCTATTTAGTGGAAGCATCTTTTACTGGCCTAGCCACTGTAAAAGTGCAAGGTGTTGTTATCTCGCCAAGTTCTATCACTATTCAAAACTTTGAATTACGTGAGGAAAGCGCGATGTTAACTGAAGTCGTAATTAAATACGAGGCTCCTTTAATTGATGCAACCAAAACCAGCAAGATTACTACCCAAGAGGATATTCAGAACATGGCGGTGCGTGATATCACCTCTGTTGCTGGACAAGCCGCAGGTGTAACTCAAGATGCGAATGGTAATACCAACATCCGTGGTGCACGTGGTGAAGGAACCGTTTACTTTATTGATGGAGTTAAAATGCGTGGTAGTGTAAATATCCCTATGGCGGCTATCGCCCAAACTGAGGTTATTACTGGTGGATTACCTGCTCAGTATGGTGATGCCATTGGTGGGGTAATTAATACTACTACTCGTGGTCCATCGGGAGAATGGTTTGGAAGTGCAGAGATATTAACTTCTTTGCCTTTTAAATATGCTACCCGTAGTGATGGTGCCCCAGTCTTAGATGGTCAAAATTATAATCTAGCCGCCTTTACTATAGGTGGTCCTATCTATAAAAATGATAAGGGTCAATCTATTGTAGGTTTCTTATTTAGTTCTGAGTTCCTTTATATAGAGGAGCCAAGACCAGTTCCAGCTGGGATTCCTTATATTAAATTAGATGAAGATGTTTTAGCATCGGTACAACAGACCCCAATTTTGGTGGATCCTAACGGTACTGCTATTAACCTTGCTTCTGAATTTGTTACTGAAGACGATTTGAGTAATATCTGGCAAAGACCTAATTCGTATGCTAACGATGTACGTTTAACTGGTAATATTCAGATTAAAACTTCTCGTAATACCAACTTAACTGTGGGAGGTCGATTAGTTTACTCAAACGATCGCGCAGCAAATTATGGTAGTCATGTTTTCAACTATGAAAATAACATGAATACTATCAATTCGGATTGGCAAGCCTATGTTCGTTTCCAACAAACTTTTGATAACGACACTTCTGCCAACGCGTTAATTAAAAACGCGTATTACAATATTCAGGTAGATTATACCCGCGATTTTAATGAGACTAAAGATGTGCAACATGGTAAGGACTTCTTTAACTACGGTTATACCGGTAAATATGATGTGGCTACTAGCCCTGCATACGTGCCTGGTACTGACACTACCTTAGGTTTTGACGGTCTACTGTATGTAGGTGATGTTGACTTGGGTGTAGACTATACTCCGGGTAATATTAACCCTAACCGTGATAACTACATCAGTGAGTTCTTTAATATTGCTGCCTCTAACCCAGGGATTAATTCTCGTACAATAGATGATATCTTAGGTTATGGTCTTCCTATCAACGGCTTCAACCCGCGTAGTGTTTTTGGATTGTGGACTAACACTGGTACCCAATTGGGTGGCTATAATGTAAGCCGTAACAGCCAGTTTAGGGTTACTGCTTCTACCAACTTCGATATTGGTGATCACTCATTAATCGCAGGATTTGAGTATGAGCAAAGAATTGACCGTGCTTATGGTTTAGGAGCACAAGGTTTATGGACCAGAATGCGCTTATTGCAAAATCAGCCAAACTCTCAGTTAGACTTGAGCAATCCGCTTCCAGTTTATGATGAATTTGGTAACTATCAAGATACTATTAATTATAACTATGCATACAACAATCAAGATGCAAGTCAATTCTCAGAGAGAATTAGAAGTGCATTAGGATTAGATCCTCGCGGTGTAGATCAAATCAATATTGACAACTTAGATCCTTCTATGTTCTCTTTAGATATGTTCTCTGCCGACGAGCTTATTAATCCGAATGGCGCTACCAGTGTAAGTTATTATGGTTACGACTATACTGGAGAAATTAGTACTGAAAACTCTTCTATTGCTGACTTTTTCCAAGCACGTGATGAGGAAGGAAGGTACTTACGCCCAGTAGCAGCGTTCCAGCCAATTTATATTTCAGGTTATGTACAAGATCAGTTTGCATTCCGCGACCTTACTTTTAACGTAGGTGTTAGGGTAGACCGTTTTGACTTGAACCAAAGTGTTTTAAGAGATCCTTATATTCTATATCCAGCTTATAATGTAGGGGACCTTTCTGGTTCTCCCCTTTCGGAAGATGCAGTTTCTAATATTCCTGCCGGAATTGGTCAAGACTACGCGGTATACGTAAGTAGCTTTGATTATGGAAGTGCAAATATTGTTGGATACCGTAATGGCGATCAATTTTTTGATGCTACGGGTAACCCAATTACCGATCCAGGTATTCTTTCGGATGCTGCAGGTGGTGGTATTAAGCCTTTCTTAGTTACTCCTCCAGGAGACGAGAGCACTGTGGGTAGTGATATCCCAGCTGAGTCTTTTGTAGATTATGAGCCGCAAACTGTTGTTATGCCGCGTATCGCCTTTAACTTCCCTATTACGGATGAGGCTATTTTTATTGCGCATTACGATGTATTAGCTCAGCGTCCTACCACTGGATTCTCTCGCTTAGATCCATTTGATTACTTAAACCTTACCAACCTTAGAAACGGTGGTATTTTAAATAACCCTAATCTATTGCCTCAGAAAACTACGGAGTACGAGTTAGCGTTTAAACAAGCACTTACTAAAAAGTCGGCCCTTAAAATTGCTGCTTTTTACCGTGAGTTAAGAGATTTACTTCAAGCGGTAAACTACCCAGAAGCATATCCTATTACTTACATCGCTTACGGTAACCGTGACTTTGGTACGGTTAAAGGATTCCAATTGGAGTATGAAATGCGTCGTACTAATAATATTAAAATTGACGCGAACTATACTTTGCAGTTTGCTAATGGTACTGGTTCTAGTGCAACTACTGGAGCTAACTTGGCCAGAGCAGGTGCGGCTTCTTTAAGAACATTATTACCTTTTGATTACGATAACCGTCACCAAATCTTAGTACGTCTAGATTGGAGATACGGAAGAGGGACTCAATACAATGGTCCCAAAATCAATGGTAAAAGAATTCTTGAGAACTTTGGTATTAACGTAACTACTAGCGCTTTATCAGGTCGTCCTTATACACGTCGTGATCGTGCTTACGCTGTTACAGCTGCCGCTTCTTCAAGTGCGCAAACTCAAGGACAAATTAACGGTGCTCGCTTACCATGGCAAGTAACCTTTGATGTTAGAATGAACAAAAGCTTTATGTTAGATGCCCGCGGTCGTAAGAGCGTAGACGTTTACATTCAGGTTTTAAATGCTCTGAACACGCTGAACGTTGTAAACGTTTATCCTTTCACAGGAAGTCCAGATGATGATGGTTTCTTAGCCTCTCAAGCTGGTCAGGCCCAAACTCAAGGTCAAATTAGCGAACAAGCTTTTATTGACTTATACAACCGTAGAATGGTTAGTCCATTTAATGTATCTCTGCCTCGTCGCTTCCGTTTGGGAGTTGCGTATAATTTTTAAACTTAAAGAAGTAACTGCATGAAATTCAGAAACTTTTTAGCATATTCTTTAGTATTAAGCCTAAGCATAGGAAGCCTAAGCGCTAAAGAAAAGCCGCATAAAGACAACAATAAGAAGTCAGCGCTCCAAGCTCTGGCCGAAGGTTGTGCTCCTGCTACGGCTCAGACCGATTTGAATATTAACAACGTAAGAGCGCGTATCCTTGGTGGTGGCGATATGTGGTGGGATTTAAATGATGCCCAGTACGAAGTTCCCAAGGGTAGTAATAAACACTCCATGTTTGCTGGTGCCCTTTGGCTAGGTGGCTACGATGATGCCGACCAACTGAAGCTTGCCGCAATGACCTATCGTCAAGATGGAGTAGATTATTGGCCTGGCCCATTAGACGATAATGCTTCTATTACAGAGCAAACTTGTCAAGAGTATGACCAACAGTGGACGGTATATCGCTCCGAGGTTGAAACCCATAAAGCTTGGATTGACTGTAAAGAAGATCCCACTTGTGATATAGATGCTCGTTTTCCAGGATATGCTGGTAATATTCCTCAAAGTATCATTGATTGGCCCGGTAACGGTATTAACGGAAGCTTACCTTACAAACTAGCTCCTTACGGAGAGTCCGATACCAATGGTATTCCTGGTTTTTATGAGTACGAATGGGATTACCCTGGTTACGACTTTACCCGTGAAGCGGATTGCCAAGACAAAGAAGTAGATCTTCTTTACGGCGATCAAACCATCTGGTGGGTTTACAACGATAAAGGAAATATCCACACGGAAACTAATGCCGCTTCATTGGGATTTGAAATTCGTGCGCAAGCATTTGCATTTACGGCCAATGATGAGGTAAATAATATGACTTTCAATAATTACCGAATTATTAACCGTTCTACTTTCCGTTTGAGAGATACTTATTTCGGAACTTGGTTTGATGCAGATTTAGGGAACCCTTTTGATGATATTATTGGTTCCGATATCGCGCGTGGTTTAGGTTATGTTTATAACGGTGATAGCGACGATGAAGGTGCTTTAGGTTATGGAGCTAATCCTCCTGCAGTAGGTTTCGATTTCTTTCAAGGTCCCTTTGCTGATTACGGTGATGGCCTTGATAATGATCGCGATGGCTGTATAGATGGTGTACGTATAGATGGTATTTGTGTTGCGGAAGATGAGTCAATCGGCCTTAATGAGCGTATCATCATGTCAGGCTTCATGTATTATAACAATGCCTCTAACTTTAATGGTCCTTCTGGAACAACCGATCCAAATACCGCTCAAGAGTTTTATAACTTATTGAACAGCCTTTGGAAAGACGGTCGTTCTTTAGTGATAGAAAACCCATCTGGGAAAGGAAATCCTAGTAATGGGGATGGTTATAATAATAGTGACCCATCTTTGGAGGTAACAAAGTTTGCTTACCCAGGAAACTCATATGACACAACTGGTTTTACTGAGCCTACTTCTGATAGAAATTGGTTTGAGTCTCCCAACAATCAGGCTGACAAGCGTGGACTGCACTGTGCTGGTCCATTCTCACTGGCTCCAGGAGCACTAAACTTTATTACTACTGGTGCAGTATGGGCCAGAAACTTTACTAGTCAAGATCTTTTTGCATCTGTAAATGATGTAATTGTAGCCGATGATAAAGCACAACAACTGTTTGATAACTGTTTCCAAGTTTTAGATGGGCCGAATGCTCCGAATGTGGAAATCGTAGAATTAGACCGTGAGTTGCTAATTAACTTTATTGATCCTTTTGGGGTTGAGACAATTGGCTACGAGCAAACTGATCCGAGAATTCCACCAAATCCAAACTGGAATGCTACTCAGATCGATAGCGCTAGAAGAGCAAACTATTTCGACTATACTTTTGAAGGATTTCAAGTTTTTCAAGTAGCCAATTCAGACGTTGGTGTGGATGAATTGTATGATGTGTCGCAGTCGCGCCTTATCGCACAATCTGACCTTAAAAATGGAATCGGCCAGTTGGTTAACTATTTTGAGTCACCAGACTTATTAGGAAACCCATTGACGCCACGTGATATGACTTTGTCTGCTGCAGACAATGGTATTGAATTAAGCTACCGTGTATTAGAAGATGCTTTTGCAGATGGAAATCGCGGATTAGTTAACCACAAGGAATACTACTTCTACGTATTGGCTTATGCTCAAAACGATTATCTAACCTTTGTACCTGGTATATCTGGTGATAATGCTAATGGGCAGAAGACACCTTATTTAGCAGGACGTAGAAATATTGGTAAAAACTCAAAACCTTACTTAGGAATACCTAGTAAAGTAGAGAGTCGTAATAATGGCACCACTCTTAATAGTCAATGGGGAGATTTAGTGGAAATTACCCGCGTTGCTGGAAAAGGGAATGGAAATGCTTACTTACGTGTAAATACAGAAACGGAAGAGAGAATTATTTCTGCTGGGGAATCTCAGAGAGTTACCTATAGTGCAGGATTTGCTCCCGTTGAAATTAAGGTTGTCGATCCTTACGAAATAGGAGACGGTACTTACCAATTGCGCTTTACCGATTTAGCGGGTAGTCGCTCTTGGGAGTTAATTGATGTAGCACTGGATACAGTTATTGCAGAAAGCGAGCGCGGTATTGACTATACGGCAGAGCAGATTATTGTTAATACCATCACTAAGGAGTCTCTTGGTTTTAGTATTGCGGTAAATGATGCGATTGCACCCGGTTTAGAGCGTGAAGGTTCGCTTAATAACGGTGTAATTGGTGGTTCTATAATTTATGAAGATGCCACTAAGCCTTGGTTATCGGGTCTTGCTGATTCTGACGCAAACAATCCAACAAACTGGATACTTGCAGGATCTAACGATATTTCCGATGACGAAAACCTACCGGCTTATTATTACAATGATTATTCAGCCGGTGATAATAACGTCGATCCATTAGGAGAGTTTGAAACAATCTTAGGTGGCACATGGGGGCCAGTAGCCTTGGCTAGTAATGTTCCTTTAGCAGGAACACCCAGTGGAGCGCCAAGAGGTGATCAAAGCCCAGGATATCCATTACGTGACGGAAACAACTTTAATAGAATGTATCCTATTAGTGAATTGCCAAACATTGACGTGGTAATTTCGCCCGATCCATCTAAATGGTCTCGTGTTCCAGTATTAGAAATGGGTAATTATTCTGCTTCTAACGATGGGGGTGTAGGTACTTTCCGTCTTCGTTCTGGTGCAAGCCTTAATAAAGGCACAAACGGAGAGTTGGTTCCTGACGCTAATAGTACAGGTTGGAGTTATTTCCCCGGTTATGCATATAATGTAGAAACAGGGAGCCGTCTTAACATGGTAATCGCTGAAAACTCTTGGTTAAAAAGCGAGAACGGTGATGACATGCTATGGAATCCTACCGCAAATCTTACTCAAAAGCTAGGTTCTTTTGCCGCGGGTGGAATGCACGTAGTTTACGTATTAGCCGACTCAGCCACTATTAGTAATCAAATGACCGACCTTACTTATCAAGGTGACGCCATTGATGACTATCCTCTAAAAGCTGCTTTTGAAAACTTTAGTAGTTCTTTAACCAGAACTTCAGTTTGGGGCGCAATGACTTGGTGTTCTATAGGAATGCTATCCAGTAATCAATATCTTTTTAATGATTATCGCGATATTCCAACTGAAGCAAGGGTAGAAATACGCGTTCAGAGTCCTTTTGGTAAATCTGCTGATGCAGAAAATAATGGCAATCCTCTCTATGAATTCTCTATGGATGGTTTCCAATCTATCACCAACGATTTAGAGGTAGCAAATGATGCTCTCGATCAAATTAAAGTAGTTCCTAATCCATATTATGGCTCATCAGGCTATGAGGACGGACAATTAGATAATATCGTAAAGATTACTAATTTACCTCCTCGTTGTGAGATTAACATCTTTATGCCGAATGGTACTTTGATTAGAACTATTAATAAGGATAACTCTCTAACCTATACAGAGTGGGACCTTAAAAACGAGTTTAACGTGCCAATAGCAAGTGGAATTTATTTACTCCACATTGATGCTGGTGCTGCAGGGCAGAAGGTTGTTAAATGGATGGGTAGTTTAAGACCTGTTGACCTTAACGCATTTTAAGAACGAATTAACGTGATCAAACACATGAGATACCTCAATAAAATTGCAATTACCGCTTGCTTATTAGCCTCCGGCTTAAGTGTAGAAGCAGGTAACCCACAACGTGCTGGTTCAGCAGGGGCTCCAGAGCTTTTAATTAATCCTTGGGCCAGATCTGCTGGCTGGGGTGGAGCCAATGTTGCCGGTGTAACGGGAATAGAATCATCTTTTATTAATATCGCTGGTATTGCTTCTACGGAAGGAACGGAAGTTTCTTTTACCAATACTCAATGGCTAGTAGGAGCTGGCATTAATGTAAATGCTGCTGGTTTTAATCAAGCAGTAGGTTCAAACGGTGTCCTCTCTGCTAACTTTGTGTCTTTTGACTACGGTAGCTGGGAAAGAACTACTATCGACAACCCTGACGGGGGAATCGGTGAAATCAGTCCCTCTACTGCCATCATTGGCTTAGGTTATGCGCAGCGCTTTATTAAGTCAATCCGTGGGGGTGTAAATGTTAAAATTTACACGACCAGTATGGTTGATATGACTGTTACTTCAGCTAGTGTTGATGCAGGCGTACAGTATGTAACTGGTAAAAGAGAACAAGTAAAGTTCGGTATTACTCTAAGAAATATTGGTCCAGCGGCCCAATATAATGGAGAAGGACAATCAATAACTTTAGTGGTTCCTCAAGGTGGCTACGCCCAAGAGTATAGCGAAAGAAGTGAGAGTTTTGAGTTACCCACTACTTTGTCTATTGGCGGTAGCTATGACTTCGAGTTTGAACAACAAAGGTTAACCGTTGCAGGAGCTTTTCAATCCAATTCTTTCGAGAAGGACTTATATACCGCTGGTGCAGAGTATAGCTTTAAAGAGTTACTAAGTTTCCGAGCGGGCTATAGCTTCTGGGATAACCGTGATTTTGAAGTAACAACTACTGTTTTTACTGGCTTTAGTGCAGGTATGTCGCTAGACTTACCGCTAAGCAAGAACAACGATAACATGTTTGGCCTAGATTATTCTTATCGCAGTACTTCGTTTTTCGACGGCGTGCATAGTATAGGAGTATCGGTTTCATTATAACTGTTCGAACAGAATTCAATATTTTATATATTTGCAAAAGGAAAAGACCTCTCTGAGGTCTTTTTTTTGTTCGCTAAAATTTACACAAAATGGCTATAAACTATTATTCTCCAGAAGGTCTTGATAGACTGAGAAAAGAGCTTGAAAATATGAAGTCGGTGGAACGCCCCCGTATCTCGAATCAAATAGCAGAAGCTAGAGATAAAGGTGATCTTTCTGAAAATGCAGAGTATGATGCTGCCAAAGAAGCACAAGGTCTTTTGGAAATGAAAATTAGTAAGCTCGAAGAAAGCTTATCTAATGCTCGCCTTTTGGATAGCTCTAAAGTGGATACATCCAAAGTAATGGTGCTTTCCAAAGTACTTATAAAGAATAGCAAGACCGGCGCGCAAATGACTTATCGCTTGGTTAGTGAAAATGAGGCGGATTTAAAAAATGGTAAGATTTCTATAAACAGCCCTATTGGTAAAGGCCTAGTAGGGAAAAAGGTGGGTGATACTGCCGAAATTACTACTCCCGTGGGCGTTATGAATTTTGAAATCATTGAAGTAAGCATGGATTAATATGGCATCAATATTTTCTGAGATAATTGCGGGTGAAATTCCTAGTTATAAAATAGCAGAGACCTTGAACTGCTATGCCTTTCTTGATATTAAACCTTTGTATGGTGGTCATACTTTAGTGATACCTAAAAAGGAGGTAGATTATCTTTTTGACCTTCCTGATGAAGAGTATCAAGAACTAATGCTCTTTTCAAAAGAGGTAGCGCATGCTATCGGAAAAGCTATTCCTTGTAAAAAGGTAGGTGTTGCCGTGATTGGTTTAGAGGTACCACACGCACATATTCATCTAATTCCAATCAATGCGGTTAGTGATATCGACTTTAGTAGAGAAAAGCTAGAATTTACTAGCGTTCAGATGGAGGAATTTGCTGCTAAAATTCGGGCAGAGTTTAATAAACTGAACACCAAGTAAAATTAGGTCCCATTTCCTCTATAGATAGTTAAACTCAAATTATCTACCCAATGCGATCGGGATTGTTACGAAGGAATTTATCCCATGAATCCTTGCCCTTTAGGCCTGCTAGTGGATTACTAGACTGATAATGATGGCACAGAGCCACAGCCAAGCCATCTGAAGCGTCAAAATACTTGGTTTCTAGCTTGGTCTCGAAGGTCTTTTCTAACATAGCGTAAACCTGCTCCTTACTTGCTGCCCCCTTGCCAGTAATGCTCTGCTTTATTTTTCGCGGAGCATATTCTTCAATTGGGATATTGCGGTAAAGACCCGCAGCCATAATTACCCCCTGAGCTCGACCGAGTTTGAGCATACTTTGTACATTTTTCCCAAAGAAGGGCGCCTCAACCGCCATTTCATCGGGTAGATATTTATCTATTAAAGTCAGAGTGCTCTCAAAAATTTCTTTCAAGCGTAAAATAGCAGAATCTTTCACCTTAAACTTTATGCTGTCTAAATGAATCAGTTCTGCTTTCTTCGCCTTTATTTGAATAACACCATAACCCATAATTTGGGTGCCCGGGTCAATGCCTAAAATTATTTTCTCCATCTCTTAGGCCAAAAATAATGTAATACTTTTGGGCATTATGGTCTTAATGGGATTATCTATTCTACTTTTAAGTGCATGCTTGGTTTATTTAGTCCTTACTGCAATATTAGCTAAGGGATTAAAGGCTTTAGATGCTGCCGGTGCTAGTAAGGTGCTGCCTAACCATAAGGAAGAATCATTTACTATTCTGGTCGCCCATTTTAATGATAGTGAGAAAATCCCTAGCCTGTTAGACTCCCTTGAAAAACAGATCTACCAAGGTTCTTTTAATTTTTGTGTAATAGATGACCATTCATCGGAAAGGCATTTAGAAAGGTTGGCTCTTTACCTAGAAAGGAGCAGTTTAAATACCCGACTGTTGAAAAATGAGGATAAGCCGGGTAAAAAGCGGGCTCTTGCACAAGCTGTCGCTATCCTGCCAAAAAGCTTTATTATTCAACTGGATGCGGATGTAGTTTTGGATTCTAATTTTTTAGCTGAGTTACTAGCCACGAAAAAACTGGAACAAGCCGATATATTATTAGGCCTAGTGAAGATGAGGCCTCAACAAAACTTTATCAGCCACTTTGCCGCTTTTGAGTTTTTAAGCCTTCAAATGAGTGGACTGGCTCTAGTAGCACTTAAAAAGCCAATTATGGCCAATGGTGCAGCAATGGCCTACGCTAGTCAAATTTGGTCTCGTTTTAAAAATATAGGAGAAGATTGGGCTAGTGGGGATGATAGCTTTTTAGTACAAGCTGCCGCAAAGGATAAAAGCTTAAAGATTATCGGTGTTCCCAAAGCCATCGTTTTCACAGATGCGCCAAACAGCTGGCAGTCATTTTTTAACCAGCGTATTCGTTGGGGTGCTAAAGCCATTGCTTACCCTAGCTTTTTTGCCCAGTTTACAGCCTTCAGTGTAGCTTTTTTTAATTGCTCCTTAGTTCTGTCTTTAATTGTGGCCTTAATCTTTAGTTGGAATAGTTTGCCAATTGTCGCCTTCTTTTTCCTTTTAAAAGGGGTGGTTGATTATCCATTACTCTACCGCTTTGCCCAGAGTACTGGACAAGAAAAGCTAGTCAATAAGTATGTTCTTTCCGCCTTAGTCTACCCCTTTTATATTAGTCTCAGTATTATTTTCATAATGCTGCCTTTTAAAAAGAGGTGGAAAGGACGCGTTTATAGCTAGGCAAAAGCCTATCGTACCCCAAGCTAATTTTCAGGATTAGAATTAAAGGAATTACGGAAATTGTTTCCCGACGGTCTTTGAAAGACGGCTAATTCGAAATAACTAGCAGCGGAGAGTAAATGATCCATGATGTCACTCTGAATTCCCTCATATTTTAACCATTCGATATCGGTGCTAAAACAGTAAATCTCAAGGGGAACCCCCATCTCAGTTGGTTGCATCTGTCGAACCATTAGGGTTTCTTTGCTAGCCACTTTTGGGTGTTCTGCTAAGTAGGCCTCAGCATAGCGGCGAAAGAGGCCAAGATTGGTCATTTGCCTGCCATTAAGGTAAATGCTCTTGTCCTTGTTATTTTCAGAATTGTATTGATCAATCTCTTTTTGTCTCTGGCTGATAAAAGCATTTACTCTTTCGTACTTCAGAAATTTCGTGCGCATTTCTGGGCTGAGAAACTTAACGGTTTGCAAATCTATATTAATGCTACGCTTAATCCGGCGAACTCCCATATTGGTCATACCGCGCCAGTTTACAAAGCTATCGCTAATAAAAGCGTAGGTAGGAACCGTAGAGATAGTTTTATCCCAGTTGCGCACTTTTACAGTGGTAAGGTTTATTTCCAATACATCACCATCAGCTCCGTATTTGGGCATACTTACCCAATCACCAATCCGCACCATATCATTACCAGCAATTTGAATGCTAGCAACTAAGCCTAAAAGGGTATCACGGAAAATTAAAAGGATTACGGCGGTAGCTGCACCAAAGGTTGTGAGAATAGCAACCGCGCTTCTGTCCACTAGGGTGGAGATAATAAAAACGCCTCCCGCGATATAAACTACAATAAGGACTACTTGAATATAACTACTTACTGGCTTTCCTTCAAAGTGATCATTAGCTAAAGCCATGTGCTCCAGAGCCTTTAGGAATTTCTGAATCACGGCAATTACCATTATTAAACCGTAAATAATTATGATTTTTTGCAGTAAGACAACAGTTTCCGTCAGCTCATTAAAAAGCCATGGAAGACTGTAGTATATAACTATAGCCGGAACTATATGTGCTAAGCCTTTAAAAACCCGCTTCTCTAAAAAGATGTCGTCGTAATTATTTTTAGAGTGTTTTACGTAACGAGCCACTACCCTCAATATCACCCTTCTCGCAATGAAATCAGCCACTAGGCTAATCACAATAACGAAGAAGAAATCTATTGCTAGAGTTAAGCTTTCGGCTCTAGTTTGACTTATTCCCTGATCTAAAAGCCAGCTTAAGGCCCAGTGACTGAGATTGTTTTCCTCCACAGAAATGTTTTCGGCAAAGCTACAATTTTAGCCTCAAGGCTTATACCTTAAACCATTGCTATTCCTGCCCACTACACTAAAATATCCAAAGGCATAATCTTCTACATCATTCTTGCGATGAATGTTGCCAATTACCAGTGCTGGTGGTGCATCGAAAGGAGACCCAACTTGTTGTTGGCTACTAACTAAGGTCAGGAAGGCTTCGTAGTCAGCCGATATACTTTCAATACTGACACTAAGCGTATCAGGTTCTTCCCCTAGTTGGGAATCTTCAAAGGGACCATAAATGGAAACAGGCGGAAAGTCATTGCCACCAAAATAAGCACCATCCACTCCAAAATCGTCAAAAATTATTATGTCCCTCGCAAAAGCCGAATCATTCAATGTCCTTTTGATACGCAAGTAGTTTTTAGTGTCCGGTATATCTCCGAAATACATGAGGGCGTATTCACCCTCCAAAAAGGCACGTGGATTAGTGGTGCGGTTTAGAGTGGCTTGCTTTAAACTATCAAGTTCTGGACAAGCTCTCAGGGTATCAGCAGTACTTACCCAGTCTCCAATAAAACTAGCAGGATAGTTGCCATTAACCCCTACTTCAATGTGGTAGATTTTGCCTACTGTACCTCTAAAACTGTTAGAGTAATACCCCGCTCTAGCGTTAGACTCCGTCAATAAAGCCATTTCCTTACCATCTTCCCAAATACTTACTCGGGCGCCGCTTATATAATTGACACCTGCGTTAGAAAAGTAATCGGAAGTGGAGCTAATTTTTACAAAGCAACTGTCTTTATCGGAAATTTGACCACTAATCACTAATTCGGTTTCCCCAGTAGGAACATCAATGTCAACTGGGTCTTGGCAAGCAACCAAACTAATAACTAAGGTTAATAAGCTTATTTTATAGAATGTGTTCATGCTTAAAAATTGAAATTCCAAGTTACAGAAGGTATTATCGTACCGAAAATAGCTAGTCTCATTGCACGAGTATTAAAGCTTGGTCTGCTTGCTCCCGCTGCGGTTGGTTCTTGCTCAAAGTAAATGGAGTAAGCATTACGACGAGCATAAACATTGTAGAGGCCAATAGACCAAGAGCTATAAAATTTCTTGTTGGGTTCTTTCTCTGGTGTGTAGTTAGCAGACAAATCTAAACGGTGGTAGTCTGGAATGCGCAAACTATTGCGGCTACGATAGATGGGGACGCTGTAATCTTCATAAACATATCTCCCTTCAGGTGGTGTAATCGCCCGCCCCGTTTGATAAGTAAAGTTCATTCCTAAATCCCATGTTTTAGTGAGCTGGTAGTTTAGAACAAAAGAAATATCGTGACGCTTATCATAATTGGCTGCATACCACTCACCGGCATTAATGGCTAAACGCGGATCGCTGTTTTCAACTTTTAGTTCTGTTTTAGAAAGAGTATAGCTCAACCAACCACTGAGGCGGCCTTCACGCTTACGCAGATAAAATTCTAAGCCATAAGAACGTCCAATGCCTGAAAGTATTTCGGTTTCAATGGTTTCATTAAAAATCAAATCCGCTCCGTTACGATAGTCAACAATATTATTGAAATCTTTATAGTATCCCTCTAAAGATACTTCGTATCGATTATTGTCAAAATTCTGAAAATATCCAGCAGCTACTTGGTTAACCGTGGCAGGTTTAATATAACGACCAGCGGGTCTATATAAATCTACTGGAGTGGGAGAAGAAGTATTACTTATTAAATGAATGTATTGCCTGGTTCGGTTGTAACTTGTCTTAATACTGCGCTCATCATCTATGCGATAATTAGCCGAAAACCTTGGCTCTAAGCCTTCTAAGCCGGTGTAAGCCTGTATAATTTCTCCTTTACCATACACTTTTACACCCAAAACCTCATCGGGGTCAGGTAGATCTGGATTACTATAGCTTCTGATTTTTTGCGGACCTAAATTGTAAAATGAAGAATAGCGTAAACCATATTGTAGGGTCCAACGCGTTCCCAAGTTTAGTTCTTGACTAAAATAAATAGAGGGTTCTAAAGCAAATTCCTCTTGCAGTGCTAGCTCTACACTTCCGGTAATTTCACCTGGTTTTAAACGGTAATAAACACCTTCTACTCCAAATTCAATTTCATTTTTACTATTAATATAGTAATTATACTGATTCTTAAAGTGGTAATCCTGAATAGTAGATTTTAAATTAAAATTGAATTCTGCGTCATCCGCCGTGCCTAAAGTATAAGTGTAGTCGCTAAAAACGAAGGTGAAATTAGAAAAGAGTTTATCGCTAAAAAGGTGATTCCAGCGTAAAGAGCCTGTAGCATTGCCCCAGTCAAAACCAAATAACTCATTGATTTCAAAAACATCGCGCCCAAAATAAGCGCTTAAGTAAAGACGGTCTTTATCGCTAAAAATATAGTTTAGCTTAGTGTTTAAGTCGTAAAAGTAAAGTGTATTCTGACTGATAGTGGAATCTGGGCTTAGACCCAAAAAGATATCTGCATAAGAGCGACGCGCTGCTACCATAAATGCCGATTTCTCTTTCTGAATTGGCCCTTCTAAAAGTAACCTGCTCGATAATAAGCCCACTCCACCGGTGCCACTAAATTCCTTGTTGTTGCCGTCTTTTTGCCGCACGTCTACCACAGAGCTTAGCCTACCGCCATAGCGCGCCGGAATTCCGCCTTTATATAGCTTTACGTCTTTAACGGCATCGGCATTAAAAATGGAAAAGAAACCAAAGAGGTGAGAGGAGTTATAAACGGGCGCTTCATCTAATAAAATTAAATTTTGGTCGGTATTGCCCCCTCTTACATTAAAGCCATTAGCGGCTTCACCAATAGTGCTAATGCCGGGGAGAAGGGTTAGGCTCCTGATAATATCAACTTCACCGAGTAAAGCAGGCATCTTTTTCACGTCCTTCATGTCAAGCTCTACCACACTCATTTCTACACTGCTTACATTCTGGTCTTGTCTTTCAGCGGTGACAGTTATTTCGTTTAGTTGGGTAGAGTTTTCGCTAAGCTCAATATTCATTTTAAGATCTTGATTCAGATCTATTTTCATGGTTTTAGTTTGATAGCCAATATACTGCACGGAAACCTCGTAAAGACCAGGCGTCATACTTAGTGAATAATAGCCATAAAGGTTGGTGCTCGTTCCTTCCGATAAACTGGGAATAACTACATTTACGCCAATCAGTTCTTCGCCGGTTTGAGCATCACGAACATAACCACTAAAAGTATAAAGTTTATTTTGAGAAAAGGCTTGAAAACTTAAGCAGAAGAACAGCAGGTTTATTAAAAATCGCATTTTAACTAAGAATTAGCGCTTGTAGGAATAAGAGGTCTTTAAAAAGAACTTACTTTTACCTTTTATGTTCTCTTTGAACACCGGCAAAAGTAATGTTACCTTTTGGGAGGCTAATGTTTCTAAAGCTCTTTTTAACAAAATTTAAGTAGATCGTTTTCTATGCAATATATTAAGGTAGTCAATAAGTTTAGATATCTGTTTTTACTGCTGATTCTTGGCTTAGGCTTAGGTTTTTACAATCCAATTGATAAGGGGGAAAGGAAGGATAAAGTAATCCTTAATCTCATTTATCAGGTTCTCAATTCAAACCACTTTTCTCCCCAAGATTTAGACGATGATTTCTCACAAAAGGTTTTCAATAATTTCTTGGAGAGCTTAGATTATAATAAACGATTTCTTCTGGCTAGCGATGTAGAAGAAATGGATCAGCATCGTACTGATATCGATAATCAAATTAAAATAGCACAACTAGGCTTTTTCGAGATTTCGTATAATCTCTATGAGAAACGATATGCAGAGGTGAAGGGTTTTTATAAAGAAATTCTTGCTCAACCATTTGATTTAGAGTTAAAGGAAAGCTACGAGACTGACGATGAAAAGTTAGGTTTCGCAAAAAATACCGAAGAACTAAAGAATCGCTGGCGTCAATATTTCAAGTATAGAGTCCTAAACAGGATGGATGAGATGCTTGACGAAGAAAGTGATTCTTCTAAAGTGGAAGGGGAAGAGGTTTTGAGCCTACAAGAAATGGAGGTTAAGGCCAGAGAGAAAGAGTTGGAACTCCACGAAGATTGGTTTAAGACTTTGGATGATATGGAGCGTATGGATTGGCTGTCGGCTTATCTAAATGCAATCACGTTAGTTTACGATCCGCACACACAATATTTCGCGCCAGAGAAAAAGGAAGACTTTGAAATTAATATGACCGGCCAACTACAAGGTATTGGCGCTCAGCTTTCGCAGAAAGGTGATTATGTAACTATTACTAAGGTAATTGTAGGTAGTCCTTGCTGGAAACAAGGCGACTTAGAAGTAGGTGATAAAATTTTAAAAGTAGAGCAAGAAGATGGTGAAGTAGTCGACCTAGTTGGCTTAAGTGTTCGTAAGGCGGTAACGCATATTCGCGGTCCAAAAGGTACAGAGGTTAAATTAACGGTACGTAAATTGGACGGAACTAAAATGGTGATTCCTATTATCAGAGACATCGTTGAGCTGGAGTCTACTTTTGCTAAATCAACCCTAATTGGCGAAGGAGAAGATAAAATAGGTTACATCCGTTTGCCAAAATTCTATGTTAATTTTTACGGCGACTCCAATCACGATTGTGCCGAGGACGTGGAAAAGGAACTTGAGAAGCTTAAGAGAGAAAACGTTAATGGGGTTATCCTCGACTTGCGCAATAACGGTGGAGGAAGTTTACAGAGCGTAATTGATATTGTGGGTTTGTTTATCGACGAGGGCCCAGTAGTCCAAGTGAAGGCATCTGGGCGCAGACCCCAAGTATTAAGTGACCGCGAAAAGGGTGTGGTGTACGATGGTCCTTTAGTGGTAATGGTTAATCAGTTTAGCGCATCTGCTTCAGAAATTTTTGCCGCCGCAATACAAGATTATAAGCGTGGTTTGATTATCGGCAGTCAGTCTACTTTTGGTAAAGGGACCGTGCAAAATGTAGTGGATATGGATCGTGCGGTAAGCATAACTTATAACGACTTGAAGCCACTGGGAGCATTAAAGCTGACCATTCAGAAGTATTACCGTATAAACGGGGGTACTCCTCAGTTAAAAGGGGTTACACCAGATATTGTTTTGCCAGATAATTACATGTACATCCCTTCTGGAGAGAAGGAGCAAAATTTTGCTTTGCCCTACGATGAAATTGAAAAAGCTGAGTATGATGTGTGGGGTCCAGGCGTGAGTCAATACCCTGATTTGGTTCTTAAAAGTAAACTAAGAGTAGACACTACGGCCAAGTTTGCCTTAATAGAAAAATATGCTCGCTGGATTAAAGATGAGCGGGAAAATTCTCAAATCAATCTGAATTTAGAAGACTTTAGAGAAGAGCAAAAAAATTATCGCGACGAAGCCAAGAAGTATAAAGGCATGCGTCAAAGTACCCAGCCCTTAACGATAAGCACTAACAAAGAAGATGTTGAGGCAGTGGAAGCTAATGAGGAGGCAAAGGCCAAAAATGTAAATTGGCATAAAAGCTTGCGCAAAGACATATACCTGTTTGAGGCAGTGCAAGTTTTAAGTGATTTAACCGCGGTTTACGGTTCTTGAGTACCTTCAGTAAAATAATTAAAGATCCTTTAGGAGCTATTGGAATATCCATTATTCTGATAGCTTCTTTTTTGGCCTTATTTGCTTATCTAATTATACCCGATAAAACTAGCAATGCTAATGCTATGAATCTTAGTATTGCTAATCAGGATCCTGGCTTTAAAGCAAAGTTTTTAGTTCTCCCCGCCCAGAATAAAGAAGAAGAGATTAGTGTGACTGCGTGGTTTTTCGGCAAAGAAAAGTCGGCAGAGCTGATTCCTATTAGCAGTCTTCGTAAAGAAGGGAATATGGTTTATTATCGCCCTTTCCCAATGGCTGATGGCTTAGAGAAAGAGCTAGACTTACAGACCTTCTTTTCACAGAAAGAAATCGAGGAAAAGCAATTTCTGGCGGAAAGAACTTTTTGGTTCGGTAGCGATCGCTTCGGGCGAGATATGTTAAGCCGCTTAGTAGTGGGTGCGAGAATATCTTTAATGGTAGGTTTTTTAGCCGTTTTCATCTCGCTTCTAATTGGAATTCCTCTGGGCGCATTTGCCGCCTACTATGGCTCTTGGCCCGATAAACTTATCATGTGGTTAATCAACGTAATTTGGTCTATTCCTGGTTTATTAATGGTAATTGCAATCACCTTGGCTCTAGGAAAGGGCTTTTGGCAAGTATTTATTGCCATAGGTTTTACTATGTGGGTAGAGGTAGCAAGGGTGGTGCGAGGGCAAGTTTTAAGCATCAAAGAGAAGGAATACATTCAAGCGGCGAAGGTGCTTGGTTTTAGCGATTTCTATATAATCATTAAGCATATTTTGCCCAATATTATGGCTCCCTTAATTGTTATTTCGGCAGCAAACTTCGCCTCGGCAATTTTGATTGAGAGTGGTTTAAGTTTTCTCGGCATTGGTGCCCAGCCACCCACTCCCACTTGGGGTACCATGATTAAAGATCACTATTCCTATTTAATTATGGGGAAAGCGCACTTAGCAATTATTCCTGGTCTGGCCATAATGCTGTTGGTCTTGGCTTTTATGCTTATTGGCAATGCTTTACGCGATGCTCTAGATGTGCGAAAAACCTAAAACTGCCAACGGAAGCCAAAGCTATTTGATCCAACTTGTACCTTTTCTAGAATAGGAATTAGTACACTACTTTCATGGCTGGCGTGCATATAGTACATAATGCTGTCAAAGACCAATAAAAAGGCGCCGTTTACAATTACTGCCTTACCAAAGCCATTTAGCCTAGCTCTCTGATCGCTGTTTTTTGACCTTTCCATAAGGTAAACGCCACCGACCATATAGCCTAAGTCTAAGGCCGAGTTAAAGAGAAGTATTTTAGATATTTTATTCTGTTCTAGTATGCTTTCCGTTAAACTCAGATCTGCGGAAGCACTAATACTGCTATAATAGCCAAAGCCAGCAATGGCAATATTTACCGCATTCCACGCAAGGTTCATTTGGTGATAGGCCTTGGTTTCTGGATTGGCAGACTGGAGTTTAAAGCTAGATAATGCCATGTTTCCTAATGCCCATGAGCCCAAAATCAGCATCCCTTTTTGATTGTACTCTAAGCGCTGCTCATTAAAGCTCAGTAAGTCTTCAGTGCTTTGTGCACTTGCGTAGATGCCAATAAATAAGAGGCAGATTAGGCTTAACCATTTAATCTTCATTGTAAGAACTTTCATTTTTAAACACTTCTTCTAGGTCAAGGTTCTCGTGAAGGGCTAAATCTAGTTCTTCTATAAAGCGGAGTCTAGGCATCGGATAGGCTCCTAAACTAGCGAGGTACTTGTTATAAACCTGGCAATCTATCAAACGAAAACCCCAGTGCTCTAACCTTTTACACAATGCTATAAAAGCTATTTTGCCAGCATTACTTTCTTTGGAAAACATTGATTCGCCCATAAAGCAAGAGCCCACTACAATGCCATAAAGTCCTCCTACCAATTGATTATCGCGCCAAGCCTCCACGCTAACCGCTTCTCCCAATTCATGTAGTTTTAAAAAAGCCTCTACGTGTTCATCAGTAATCCAAGTACCGTGTTGCTTGCTGCGTTTGATTTTCTGGCAGTGTAGTAAAACCTCCTTAAAGGCCGTGTTGTAACGGATTTCAAATTTATTTTGATTGAGTAGGTTACGTGAGCTTTTAGTGATATTAACTTCATTAGGTCTCAGCACCATTCTTTCCAATGGCTGCCACCATAATAATTCAGTATCTGGATCATTCCACGGGAAAATTCCTAAGCGATAAGCTTTCTGTAGTCTGCGGTAATCTAAATCTCCTCCCACAGCTACAATGCTATCTTCTTTATCCCATTCGCTGGCCTTTGGGAACCACAGAAAGTCTTTATCTAACTCAAATATTGGCATTAGAAAATTAATAGGCTAGTGGTAAAAATAAGAATTCCCGCGAGCATAATTAGAAGGGTATGAGGTATTATTTCGCGCGCTTTTAATCCGGTAATTGCCAAGAGGGGTAAAGCCCAAAAGGGTTGCATCATATTGGTTAATTGGTCGCCGTAGGCCAATGCCATAACGGCTTTGCCTAGTGGAATGTCTAAGCGCATTGCCGTTTCTATCAATACCGTTCCTTGTATGGCCCACTGGCCGCCTCCGCTAGGTACAAAAACATTGACCAAGCCCGCACTAAAAAAGCTTAGGATGGGGAAGCTTAGCGGACTGGCGATACTACTAAAGAATCCGCTTAATTGAGATATTAATCCGCTACTGCTCATTAATCCCATTATTCCAAAGTACAGAGGAAACTGAACTAATATCCCTGCCGCACCACCGATGGCTTGGTCTAGGGCTTTTAAAAAGGAATTAATGCTGCCGTGTAAAATAAAGCCCAAGCCCAAAAGACTGAGATTTATAAAGTTCAGCGACATGAAAGAAAGATCGGCTGAGCGGAAGATAATTGCGAGATTTACCCCAACAATCGCTAAGCCTATCAGCAGTCCAAAATATTTTGAATGGTCTAGTTTTTCCGCTCCACGGGCAGAAGCGTCCCCAGCCGCGACTGCGGTTTTAGAATGAGGAACGGCATTGTTTTTCTTGCCTTTGTTAATCTTGGCAAGAGTATAAATAAGGCTAGGAAGTAGAATCAATAAGGCCAAAGAACAAGCTATGTTCATCGGGCTTAGAAGGGTCTCTCCAATGCCAATGCGTGTGGGTAATTCTTTGGCATAAGTTCCTAGGTCGATTCCTTGCATTAGTTCTTGCAGGTGGAACTCTTCCGCTACTTTTAAGGGGGCGCTGCCACTAAAGCCTCCGTGCCAAACCATCAGCCCAGAATAGCCCGCGGCACCTAAAATTCCGTAATTGAATTTTTGATTTTGTCGGCTCAGTTTTAATCCCGCCTGCTGCGCAAAAATGGCTCCAAATACTAAGCCTAGGCCCCAGTTGAAAAAGGAAACCAGCAGGCTGAAGAAGCAAACCATGGCAGCGAGAGCAGCAGGACTTTCCGCCAGGCTCAATAGTTTGCTGATAAGCTTTTTAATGGCTGGTGCTAGAGCTAAGCTATGTCCCAAAACTAGGACGAGCATCATCTGCACCATAAAAATAAGAAGAGGGGCTTGCCAGAGCCCCTCTATCCAATAATCAATTGAGTTTGTAAAGTTTTGACTAAGACTGTGAGGTCCGAGTAGCCAAACTAATGAAAAAGCAATAAGGCTCAGCAAGAGAGCAATAGATAAAGGGCTCGGTAATACATACCGGAAAGCCCCCTCAAAACTCTTTGCAAATCCTTTAGCCATTTCCCGTTATTGCATTAAAACGGTAAATCGTCTTCGGTATCATCGTTTAAAGGAGCCATAGAAGGGGCGTTGCCAAAACTACTGCTCGCTGCGGGTGAGCTGCCGGTGTTGTCAGCTGGGTTGGATGGGGCAGGACCACTATTCATCCTGTCAATTTTCCAACCGTTAATGGTATTGAAGAACTTTACTTCTCCTTGAGGAGAGGTCCACTCTCTACCGCGTAAGTTGATGCCGATATTAACTTTTTCGCCTTCGCGAAAACCATCTAATAAACCAGTTTTATCCTGAGTAAATTCGATACTAATATGCTGAGGATACTGCTCCTCGGTGGTAACAACAATTTCTCTTTTCTTAAATTTAGCACTGATTTCTTGAGTGCCTCCAATCCGCTTTACAATTCCGGATACTTCCATCTTATATTCTATTTAATTTATCACACAACAAAGCCTTCCAGGCTTTAATTACTTTATTGTTATCTAGTAACTCTTTGGCGTATTGATGCAAGGCTTCGCGCGCCTCCATGCCATCACTAGAGCTTTCGATAATTTCTTTAATTTTATAGTTTTCAGCAAATTCTTCTAACTCTTGCTGATTCGGTAACCTCTCAATATTTCCTAACTTACCTAAGTCGTTTCCGTCTAAAAATACGCTATTGCGAATGCGGGGAGGAATTTGATCTACGCCGATTCCCTTGGTAAGAATAGGTTTTTCTACTTCAAAGAGAGCGTCACCACTAGCACGGCAATACCAATTGCCCCCCATGCGCGCTACTAGATCTAATTTGGTGCTATCGGTTATCCCCTTTTCATCAAACATGTCTTCGTCTACGTGCATGCGTAACACTTCACACATTATAAGGTTCCCTGCACCACCTTCATCTCCTAAAGCAATGATCTCGGTCACTTTACATTCAAACTGCACGGGCGACTCCTTCACGCGGAATGGAGCAACAAGATCAGACTCGATAGGGGTGAGACCTGATTTAACAAATTCATTTACGCCTGTATCATATTCGGTAGATGATAAAGACATTTGCTGCACAATATTAAAGTTGACCACATTAATAACCACTTCACGCGAAGTTTCTGCATTATGCAAGGTGTCTTTGGTGGTATTGTTTCTAACCCTTCTAGCGGGTGAAAAAATTAATATCGGTGGATTCGAGCTGAAAACATTAAAATAACTGAAAGGGCTCAAGTTTGGATTTCCGTCTTTATCAATAGTGCTGGCAAAAGCAATAGGACGAGGGCCAATGGCCGCTAGTAAATGCCCGTGTACTTCTTTGCCAGGAAGTTCGTTTAAATCGAATGATTTCATGCTTAAATTGTGAGGCACAAAACTAAGGAATTAGTGGTGCTTTAGCGACTTTTAAGTGATTAGAAATTGCTGCGAAAAAAATAGAAAATTCTTGTAGGCGATTTATTAAAAGATGTATATTTGCCGCCCTAATCAACGCAGGCGTGGTGGAATTGGTAGACACGCTAGACTTAGGATCTAGTGCCGCGAGGTGTGAGAGTTCGAGTCTCTCCGCCTGCACAAAGCAAAACCTTCTGAGAAATCAGAGGGTTTTTTTATGCGCAAAGGTTAAATTGACCCTACAAAGGCTTGGCTTCAATTAAGCTACGCACTTAATCGCTCGGTTTTTCTTAAGGCTTTTTCTAAAGATAAAGCCTTAAGAATTAATAGTAACCATGAGGGAGGCTATTAAGTCTTAACCAGTAAAGCTACCGAACTTTAGTCTTGAATGATGTTCTTGATTTAGAAATAGCTAATCAGCTAGTTTCAGGGTGATGGGCACTACGAAGCTCATGCGCACGTCTTTTCCTCTTTGGTTGGCTGGTTCAATATAAGGTAAGGCTCTTATTACCCGTACAGCTTCATCATCCAACCAGGGGTCTACGCCTCTTAATACTTGGACGTTGGTTACCTTTCCGTTCTTTTCCACAACAAACTGGACAATAACTCTACCGTGGATTTTTAGTTGACGAGCGGTTTCAGAATAAACAAAATTCTCGCCCACAAATTGTAGAAGTTTGGTTTGGAAGCAAGCTTTTCGCTCCTCGTTATTTTTTGCCCCTTCACAACCAGGAAATATGGGAACCGACTCAACCAACGCAAAAGGAATGGGTTCTTCTAATTCTTCCAGTACCTCTGCTTCTTCCGTAATTACTTCAATTTCACCCTCTCCTTCCACATAGCGTACATCTTTGTCGCTTAAGAATTCATTTTCATCCGTCTCCGTCGCGCTCATGTCTAGTTCCTCGTCCACTTTGGCGTCGTCTTCAATAATGTCTAACTGACTGGGGAGCTCCTTGGGGGGCGGACTGCTTGTTTTTGGGGGCTCACGGCGTGTGATAGGAATTACAATTTCATCGCCATCTACCACAATGGTTTTTGGAGGCTCAATTTCGTCGTCATAGAAGCGGATATTGAAAACATAGATGACGGCCAGCAGGGATAGAGTTAGACCGATTAAAAAGAAATGGACCCGATATTTCTCAATATCAATTTTGGGATTTTTCTTATTGATCATTTTAGAGGTAATTAAGGTTTGGGTATAAAGGTGCTCTTTCCACTCTAAGTCAGATGCCTAGATATTGGCTAAACACCCTAGGTAAAGTTCTGACAAAAAAGTTGAATACCCCCTATTATTACGCCATTAATAATACCAATGAATCATAGATTTTAGAGGAATGACCCTATTCCTATCTAAGACCCAATTCGCCTTATTTAATCAGAATCTTTTCGTTGAGATAACCATAATTACTCTCCAATATAACCTGATAAAGACCGGGGCTTAGCTCGCTAGTATTTAGAGTATGTTGATTTCCGCTATCGAATTTTTGACTAAGAACTAATTTTCCTTGACTATCAAAAATTTTGGCACCTTTAAGTTCTAAACTGGGACTGCCATAATCGACGTAGAGAAACTCATCTGCTGGGTTCGGGTAAATCCGTACACTAGCATGTGCTTCAAACTCTTCTAAACCAATCTGGTTTAAGCGAAACTCGCGAATATCTTCACCACCGCAATTATTGGTAACCGTAAGCTTAACTTTATACTGTAGGCCAGGCGTGCTATAAATATGAATTGGATTGATACCTGTTCCTGTATTTCCGTCGCCAAAGTCCCAAGCATAGTTACTGCCATTTGTACTTAAGCTGCCATCAAATTGTACCCGTAGTCCCGTGTTGATAGGACTCAATATGGTATAGGTCCAGTCTGCAATAGGCGGTAGGCAGCCGGGTATGTTACGAGTGTTTCTTACCGTGTCTCTACAGGCGTTCCAACTAGTGAGCGTAACTAGCTTGGTGTTGGCATCGCTGTATTTAACTCCTACACTGTCCCCAGTGGCGGTAAAGCCATCATCTAAATCCCAGCTATAACCAGTGGCATTATTAGCAGGGTCTGCATAAAAACGAGTAGAGTCGTTAGCAAAAGCATTGGTAAAATTCGCTCGCAATGTATCGCAAACTGTAATATTGGTAATTATAGTGTCAATATTACCGCAGTCATTATAAGCAATAAGGGTAATGGTATAAACGCCTGCAGCCAAGAAATTGTAACTAGGATTTGCCGTGAAACTGCTATCCAATGAGCCAAATTGCCAGAACAAAGAGTCGGCATTGGTGGAAGTAGAAGTAAAACTGCGTCTTAAAAATCTCCCGCTGAGGGTAAAGCCAGCCGTAACTGTATCACAAAATAAGGTAGAGAGCGTGTCCATTAGCACGTTACTAGCAAGCGTACCGCAGCTGTCAAATACTTCTATCACGTAGTCGGTGCTAGCGGTTAAATTGTTTAAAGTGTAAGGACTAGTTACATTATTAACAACCGTTGCAGCGGTTGGACCTGCTGCGGCAGGATACCATCTTATGTTTGTTACTGCACCTATATTTGTGCTCAACCAACTAAAGTCAATGCTTGTGTGAGTGGCAGTAGTTAAGTTTAAATTTATCGGAGCACCGCAACTGGGTCCCAAGTTTTCGATACGCATTTCATCTACCGAAACATCGCCTCTAAAACCTGTTGAGCTAGCACTGAAAATAACATTTATTGTATCGCCAATATAGCTGCTTAAATCTACTGAATCTTCTATCCAAGCGGCGGTTTTACTAGTCTGTTGCTGACCAGTGATAGTTTTTATAGTTATGTTATTGCCGCTGTTTAGAGTATTGAGCTTCACCTGTAAACTACCGATATCTGGCCCAAACATATGATACTTGAAATATAAATAAGGATTACTAGAGTTGACAATTGCTATTTGCGGACTGGTTATGGTAGCCGTAATATTGCCAAAGCCGCTGTTGAAGTTAATAAACTTACCGCCACTGCTTGCGTCGGCAGAGGGGCCATTGCCAAAAGAAATATTTGTGCTTAAGGTTCCCCAACGGTTATTGTCAGTGTTGCTTGGTCTGCTCCAACAGTTATTTATCTGATCACCCGTGTTACTTCCAAATAGTCCTGTTACCCAAGTACTATTATCAAAATTCTCCAAATAAGGAATGCTACTAATACCGCAAGCCGTATGTCCAGATAATGGCCCGGCCCATAAACTTACATCACCGGCTCCGCAGGAATCTCGCACAAAAATTTCATAGCTTGTTGAAGGATTTAAACCGCTAATGGTGAAAGGGTTACTATTAACACTAATAAAGGTGTATGGTCCAGTGCTGCCATTTGGGCGAAGTCGTACTTGCCAATTTGTAGCACCACCCGTGGTCCAACTTAAATTAACGGAATTCACCGTGGACGAGGTAACGCTAAAATTAGTGGGTCGTGGGCAGGTAGGTGTGTTGTCTATCCTAACATCATCAATTGCCGATTGAGCAAAAAACGCAAAAGCAGTATTGCGATAAAAACGGAAACGCACACTTATCGTATCATTAGTGTAGGCACTAAGGTTTACTACTCGTTCTAACCAAGCCGCTGTTTTAGAAGTTTGCTGTTGCCCATTAATGGTGTTAATGGTGGTGAAAGCTCCGCCGGTAGATACAGCAACCTCTAGCTTATCGATGTCTGTGCCGTACATGTGGTACCAGAAACGTAATTCAGGACTAGTTAGACTAGATACATCTACTTGGGGGCTTAAAACTTCGTTAAATAGGTCTCCTGCGCTGAAACCTTGTCTTTGGCAAGCAAGGTATTTTCCAGTACCAGAGGTATGATCATTGCTAGGGCCAGAAACAGTTAATGTCGTGGCTCCTTGCACGGGGGCCGAAAAATAGCTGGTGCTGGTAGTTCTGCTCCAGCATGGGTCTAAACTTCCTATGCTAGTGAAGCTAGAGCTCACCCAAGCAGATCCGTCAAAATTCTCAAAATAGGGCGCAGCTACAGGAGTACAGGCAGTGTTAAAGCTGATTGGGCCTGTCCAAATAGAGACATCGCCAACGGCACAGCTATCTCTAACATAAACCTCATAAGTTGTGTTGGAAGTCAAGCCTGTGAGAGTACCTGGGTTACTATTAACATTTACAATAGTTCCATTATTAGCACTAAAGCCAGGGCTTCCATAGCTCAGGTTCCAATTGTTTGCGCCACCACTTAACCATTGGAAGTCAGCGGTTGTTGCAGTAACACCCAGTAGGGCTAAGTTTTGTGGTCTTGGGCAAGAGGGGGCTTCGTCAATGGTAACGTCATCTATGGAAATATCTGACAAGGTTGAGTTACCATTCCTGGCGCCAACAAAACGAATGCTAATCGTGTCGCCTACATTAGCGGAAAGACTAATAATAATTTCTTTCCAGCTATCTGTTTTACTACTCTGTTGCTGTCCAGTCTGCGTGTCTTTTAACACCCAACCACTTCCGTTATTTATATAAGTTTTTAAATCAGAAATGCCGCTGCCGTAAGAGTGAAGGTAAAAACTAAGCTGTGGATTGGTTAAACCAACTAAGCTAATAAGAGGTGATTCTAAATCCGCAATAGGAGCGATGCCGCTAAAACCAATTGACTCCGTGTACATATAATTACCTGATCCACTAGTGTGATCAGATTGGGGTCCAGTGGTGGTAGGCGTAAATGTGCCCGGGCCAGGCACCCAAGCATAGTTAGTTAGGGGAGTCCTTGACCAGCAGGAATTAATGGTGCCTAAGCTGCCAAAACTAGATCCAGGTGTAAAACTAGCGCCATCAAAGTTTTCTGTGTAAGGTGTGCTTAGGGGATTACATTTTGTTTTAAAGCTAATTGGGCCGGTCCAAGTTGACAGGTCATTAGTTCCGCAACTGTCTCGTATGTAGGCTTCATAAGTTGTATTAGCACTTAAGCCAGAAATATTGCCAGGATTGCTATTAATATTTACAATAGTGCCAGAGCTAGGACTAAAACCAACAGACCCATAACTAATTTGCCAATTAGTAGCCCCGCCAGTAGTCCAAGAGAAATACGCTTCAGTACTAGTAGTGTATGTGTTTGCGAATTGAATTGGTCTAGCACAACTAGGAGCTTCTGCAATAGAGAAATCGTCAATGCTTACATTGTTCTGAAAACCAAAAGTAGCCTGAGAGTATTTAAATCTGATTCGTACCGTGTCATTAGCATAGGCAGTTAAACTAATCGGAACTTCAGTCCAACTATCTGTGCCTGCAGTTTGTTGCTGACCGTTTAGCGTCTGAAGTAATGAATAGGTCTGTCCTTGATCATTGGAAACGTAAACTTCGAGTTTGTCAATATTGGCACCAAACATGTGGTACCAGTACTTTAATTGTGGATTGGTTAGTGGTCCTAAATCAACCAAAGGAGAGTCAAAGAAAGAACTATCTGGCCAGGTGTTAGCGAATCCAGCTCTATTAATTTGCATGTACTTACCAGTACCTGAGCGGCTGCTGCTCGGTCCAGATAAGGTACTGAGGAAGGCTGGTGGACCTGGTTTCCAAGTAATAGAAGGACTGCTCGTGTTTCTCTGCCAACATGAATTAATGGCCCCCGCGGTATTTATACTTCCTACAACCCAGGCACCGCCATCAAAATTGGCTGTAAAAGGCGCGTTTTGCACGGCGCAAGAGGTACCTGCTAAAATAAATCCAGGCCATGGGTTATTACCACTGGTACAGACCTCTCGCACTTGTATGGCGTAAGTGGTGTTTATATTTAAACCCGTAATAGTGTATGGGTTTGATGTAATGGTTGAAACTGGGGCGAAATTAAGATTGCCACCTTGCGTTACGTATCTCAGTTCGAAAGAAGTGGTGCTGGTTCCACTCCAGTCAATGGTTATACTGTTTGGTCCGTAGGAAATGGACCTTAAGTTAGTCGGCATATTGCAGGCAACAGCCGCATTGCTTTGAAAGAATAAAGCGATAAAAAAAGTTAGTACCAGATTAAGGTGGCAGAAACGTGTGGTACTCATAGTTGTTTTGTCGTTCGGTCTTAATACTTAGCGTCCTTAATTTAACGTAAATTGAATCAAATGGTTGGTTTCAGAGTATCTTGAGTTAGTAAACGGTAAGCAACAATGTTTTAAAGCGAAATAATGCTGTAACGCAAACTTAGAAGTCTGGCAAGGGGTCGGTTTTTTTTCACAACTGCTTCATTTATGAATGCGATTTAAGTTTTCTTAGACGTTTAGTGACTCTTACAAAACAGCTTCACACTAATCAATTCTGTCGACTGGCTTAAAAGTCAAACGATAGATTGTAAATTTACGCAATAGAAAATAGCATATGAGCAAGGAGGCAGAAGAACAAGACATTGTTAGCATACTAAAGCAGAATTTCCCTGTTTTTCACAATCAGGAGCTAATTGCTAAAATGGCTGAAGAAGCTCGTTGGTTTAAACATGAAAAAGAAGAGGCCATAGTCGACTTTGGCGAATATCCCAAGTGGATTCCTTTGGTAATGAGCGGAGCTATTAAGATTAGTCGCGCTGATGATGAGGGCGGTGAGATCTTTCTATATTATCTCTACCCTGGTCAAACTTGTGCCATGACTTTAAACTGTTGCATGGTAGATAAGCCCAGTGAAGTAAAAGCCATTGCCGAAGCCGGGACTGAATACTTAGGCTTACCAAGAAAATCTTTGCCGCAGTGGATGCTAGACTTTGAGGAATGGCGACAGTTTACCCTCGAAACCTACAATGATCGCTACGAAAATCTTTTGGCTACTATTGATGCTATTGCCTTTCAAAAGTTAGACGAACGCCTGCTTAATTTGTTAAAGGATAAAAGCATCGCTAAAGGCACTAACGAAATTGAAGTTACCCATAAGAGTCTGGCAGAAGAGCTTCATTCTTCCCGAGAGGTTATTTCTCGACTGCTAAAACAACTTGAAAAAATTGGCAAGGTGAAATTGAGTCGGAATAAAATAACCGTGAAGCTAGATTGAGTTTTCCGACCTATTCATTAAAAAAAACTGCTGCCGTTTCTAAATTAGCAGTGTTTCGCTTTCGCTAGATGCGCAGGGACTAATTCTTAAATTTCAAATTAAGCCTGTTCTAGCGTTCAGAATGATTTCTGCTAAATTTAACTTTTCGCCTTCGCATGCCGTTCTAAATATTCGGCTATAAATAAGTTATGATGTGATATTTATCATTCTTTTTTTGGACTCCTTTTTTGAACTTGTGTCAAATTTATGACCATGGAGAAAATTAAAGATTTAGTGCAGCTCAAGTATAACTTAAGTCTAGGTCCTGGTTATGGTGGTTACAATGATTTACTTAAAGCGGTTGACTTTGCCGATGAAGAGTTGGAAAAGTATGTGCAATTTACGGATGAAAGTTACCAACGAATTCGATTATACGATACCACTTTAATTGAAGCAGTACTGAGTTGTTGGCAGCCAAGCCAAGAAGGGGAAATACACAATTTGAATGGATCGGCGGCTTGGTTTAAAGTGCTATCGGGGCAGGTAGTTTTAGAAAATTATGATTTAACAGGAGATTCGCATAAGCTCAAGTATAAACAAAACTTTAAAGTGGGTGAACAGTGCTTTCTTGATGATGAACTTGGTTTTCATCGTTTCAAGAATGGAGCAGAAGAACGCGCTGTAATTTTGCATTTGTACTCAGAGAAGCTCGTGAAACGAAAAGTTTATGACCCTAATAAAGCTCAGTTTTGTATAGTTAAAGCAAGAGTAGACAACAATTTCGATGATTGAGTTTCAAAGGGTGACAAGCATCACCATTTACAGGTCTTATTTTAGTGACTTTCGCAAAAAATAAAATCATATGGGATTATTTTCCTTTTTAAGTTCGAAGAGCGATAAGATTAAAGATATGCAAACCAGAGGCGCAATCGTTGTTGATGTGCGTAGTAAGGAAGAGTTTCGCGGTGGTCATATTAAAGGCTCTAAAAACATGCCCTTGCCCGGAATTAATTCTAAGTTAAAAGAGTTGAAAGCCTACGATAAGCCTATCATTTTTTGCTGTGCTTCAGGCATGAGAAGTGGTCAGGCAACAGCGGTCTCTAAGCAAGCAGGAATTGAATGCATGAATGGCGGAGGCTGGAGTAGTTTATCTAGAAAGTTATAGTTTTTTGGTTTATGTTTAAAAGAGACTTCTTGCCCGAAACAAGAAGTCTCTTTTGTTTTTAGAATACAAATAGAATCAGATTGGTATTGCTCCTTGCTCAAAAACTATCTTTGCGCTAGATAAGATTGCAATGTTTGAAAAGATAGATAATGCCCTAAGTAGTTTAGTGGTACACCAAGTAGGTAATAAGCTTAAGGAAGAGGGCTTAGTTTTAAGTAAATCCGAAAGTGGATTAGATCTACCCACCCTCAAAATAGTGCAAGACTATCTTGCATCTGCTTTCCTTAGTCCCGAGTTTTATCGTTTTACGCATCCGGCAGAGCTAAAATTGAATAACGTTTATTCGGTTTTGTGTGATATTTTTGATAGCCCCACTAGTTTTGTAGCAAAGTCAGCTCAATTGGCAAAGTTACTTTACGATGTGTCGGATCACCCTAAGGTTAAAAGTGGGGAGCTTTTAGTAATGTACCTCGAGCAAGCGCGTGCATTTGGGCAGGAAGGATCAGCAATTGCTATCTTTAAGTCAGAGAAAAAGCGCCCCTTTCTATTTACAGAAAGCCAAGGCGATATTATAGAGCTGTTTAGTTACAAGGGCATTAGTCCCTCTAAGGTAGATAAGGCCGCTTTGATATTTAATAATGATCGTGCCGACGGTTTTCAAGTCTTATCGGTTGATAATATTAACCGCGGCGAAGAGGCGAAATTCTGGTTCGACAGTTTTCTAAAACTTGAAATAAGGTCTTCCGAATTTTCTAAAACAACCGAGCTAATTGGCTTAACCAAAAGTTTTGTAGATCAAGACTTGCAAGGTTCCGAGGTCTTAGACAAGTACGGCGCTAGTGAGTACCTAGAACGTTCGAAAGGCTACCTCGAAGAAAACGAAATGTTAGCGCCTGAGCATTATGCCGAAAAGGTATTTGAAGACCCCGCCGTTGCCGATCGTTTTCGCGAGTACGTGGCGCAGAGAGAGCCTAAGTCTTTAAATTTCGAGGAGGAGTTTAGCGTCAGTCCAGAAGCTTTGAAAAAGAAGCAATCGGTTTTTAAAAGTATTTTAAAGCTCGATAAGAACTTCCACATTTACATTCATGGTAAACGCGAATGGATTGAGAAAGGTCAAGATGACAACGGGCGTAAATTCTACAAAGTTTACTACGAAGAGGAGAATTAAAAAAAAAACGGCCACTATTAAAGCAGCCGTTTCATTAATTATTGCGGTATCTTATAATACATACCTAGGTAAATGTTTCGCCCAAATACAGGTCCCCAAACAAAGTTACTGTCAAAGTAAGGGCTAAATGCTTGCGCCGAATTAACAATGGGATTGCCTTGGCGAAAATCGAAAAGGTTATTGACTCCCGCGAAGAATTCAAAGTTTTTCCATTCTTTATTTATTTGGCCATCTACCGTAAGGTAAGAAGGGGAAAAGTCCCTTTGTTTAAATTCAGTAGGACTGAGAGTTGTGCTAGGCAGTCTTTTCGCTCCAAACCAATTTAGACTCATGTCAAATTTCCATTTTTTGGCACTTTCGTAAGATGCGTTTAAAAATGCGCGGTGCTCCGGAATCTGGTAAGCTAAATTTAGGCCCTCTAAGAATTGATCTTCAGAGCGTAAATACTTGTAAGCTAAGCGTAAATTTAGACCTTTGATTGGTTCATAGTCAAGCTGGTTCATAAAACTCAAAGAGCGGCTTCCTTGCTGGTAATAGATAAAAGCATTGTTCGGGCTGTAATCTAAATCGGTTACCAATTTTGTTTCAAACCAGGTAAAGAAGATATCAGCAGTATAGCGCAATTGCTTTTTACCCAAAGGGATAAACTGATCAAAGCTAAAACCGGTATTCCAGGCCACTTCCGGTCGGTATTCGCTATTCACAAAACTTAATTGTCTCGAAGATGCCAGAATGGAATTATTCTCGGCCAATTTGTTAGCAGTACGTTGACCTCTTCCGCCACCGATGCGTAGCGTAGTTAAACGACTGGGAGCATATCTTATATTAAGTCGCGGAGTAAGGTAAGCTTGCTCAAAATAGGAATTGTAATCTACGCGCATGCCCGCAATCAAAGTGAAATCATCGTTGGGTTCAAAGCTATATTCTGCAAAAGCCCCGGGTACAATTTCTCTTCTATTATGACTATAAAGCTCTGCGTTTAAACTATCTAAGTCTTCAGAATACTCATCTGCCAAGAGCGATAAGCCCGTGTGATACTTATGGGCAGTAGTGCCAATAATATCTTGGAAAATAGCATTTACATAGATGTTGGCTAACTCAGCTTCAGTTCCTCTTTGGCCAAATTGGCTACTGCGGTTTTGGTAGCTAGCGCTATAAATAAAGCCAAAGCTGCGGTATACTTCATCTTGAAAGGCATATCCCAACTTCCCGAAAATTTCCGCTCTTTCGTCAGTAGATTCAAATCCCCAAAAAGGATCTTGAAGAGCATCATCTTGCGCTAAAAACTCCATTTGGCCGCCTTGCTTTTTATCTTGGACCGCATTAAAACCAATCTGTCCTTCCCAGCCGTTCTCGGTGCGAAAATGAGCGCGGTGCAAGATGTTGATTTGCGAGCCATTGGCAATGTCAGCAAAGCCATCGTTGTTTCTATCTTGGCTAAATGGTGTGGTGCTTAGGTGCAACATCGTCGAATGCTTAAGGTTTTCGCCCGTAGCATAGGAACCTAAAAGGTTTAGCTCGCTTCGTCCGCCCTGATTGGCAAAAGCATTTAATAAAAAACGCGGTGCTGTTTCAGGCTTGTAGTATTCAGCATTTATTTGCCCAGTGATAGATTCATAGCCGTTTATAACGGAGCTTAAACCTTTAGTTAGCTGGATGCTCTCTATAAAAGGACCGGGTATATAGCTTAGACCATTTATTCCATTTAAGCCACGCACAAAGGGAATGTTTTCTCTTTGAATTAGCGCATACTTGCCTGCTAAACCCAGCATTTCAATTTGCTTGGTTCCAGAAACAGCGTCGTTAAAAGAAACATCTACCGAGGCATTGGTTTCAAAGCTCTCGCTCAGGTTACAGCAAGCTGCTTTGCGCAATTCACTTTCGTCGATGCGGTAATTTAAGCCAGCGGCTTTGCGATCGATTTGGGTAGCTTTAGCGCGACCTTTTACTTCGGCTTCCGCCAGAAGCGCAGCATCACTTTTAAGGACAAAATTGATAGTGCCTAGGCGAGAAATGACCATTTTTTTCTGGGTTTCAAAACCAATAAAGCTTGCCACTAAAGTGTTTTTACCCGGTATTCGTTCTAAGCTGTAAAAGCCATTTGCATCCGTAGTTACACCTGTTTCGCTGTTTTCCCAGTATACGTTTACACCAGAGGCCGTTGCTTTTTGGCCATCCTCCAGAAGATATATGGTACCGCTAATCTGGCCTCGAGCAACTATAAATAGAAGCGAGAGGCTAATCGTTAAAAAGAATTTAATCATTTCTGATGATCTTCCTGAATTGCAGGGTCGCGGTATTTACAGCATCCGTGTAAGCTTTGATAAGCTTCTTCAGGGGCCGCCAGGAATTCGGTGTCGTAACCAGATGCAGCTACAGACTTGTAGATCGTTTCAATTGAAACTTCCTCTGAGTTATATTTTAATGTAAGAATTTTTGTGTCTTTATTCCATTTGGCTTCTGCAACACCATGAACGGAAGCTGCTTTTTCAATAACTTTCTGGCACATTCCGCAAACGCCATTTACGACGATTACACTGTCAGAGAGATTCGTTCCTTCAGATTGAGCACTGAGGTTGCTAATGGAGAATAAAAGGATAAGGCTTGCTAATAAAGTTTTCATGATAATATCGTTGTATAATTAATTTAGGATTGAACGGATAGAAAATATCCGGGTCTAAATTAAGAAACGCTGATACTCAATAACTATTTCCTTTATCGGGAGTGGTGGACCATTACTGCTATTATGTTTACCGATTTTCGCTAGAGATGAAACCGGTAGAATTAAAGGCTTTTTTAGAGCAAGAAGATTGTTATCTAACTGTTTTGTTTCGTAGCCATTTCCTTCTAAAGCCTGAGAGCTTATTGAGACGCCCGCAATAGAAAGCCATTGTTCGGAACAACAAGAGTCTGAGCTGCTAAAGCTTTCTTCGCAACTTTTCTTTTCCTCCGTATGATGTGGTTGACATTCATTTGAAACGAAATACCAAGCTTCGTCCACCAACATGCCTAAGCAGTAATGGCGGTTTAAAGAAAAGCCCATACCTGCCCATAATACAATGGGGACTAATAAGCTACTTAAAATGACTCTTGCTTTTCGCATTACTGCAAAGGTATGAAATAAAAAAAGCCGCTATTAAGCGGCTTTCAATATACTGTTAGAATTTTCCTATCCAAGCATCGGAATAATACTTCCGTGCATCTGTTCTAAATTTCTTTGCCTCACTTAAATTTGAGGTTGATTTGTATATTACTCGGTAGGTATCGAGTTCTTGGATATAAGCTATTTGCATATCCTCGGTATCCAGTTTACTGCGATTGATAAATTTTTGAGCCCCCATTTCGGTGGGTGAGGAAACAATAACTACACGGAATGCTTCAGGCCCTAAATCAGTGCTAGCTTTTCTATAGTTTTTAGAATTCCCTGTGCCTGAGTTTGACAATCCACTAGCCAATTCTTCTTTCTTGGTCATGCGGGGCATGCTGTTTAAGCTATCCACTTTTTGATTAAGTAAATCAATTTGCATGTCCTTTTCCTGATTGCTCATTTCCAAAGTTGCCACTTTTTCGGCTTGGCGGTCTAATTTTGCACTTACTTCATCTGCTTGATCAGCGCTCGTTTTTAAGGCATTGTACTTTTTAGGGTCTACCTCAATTTTGGACTTATCGCGATCTGATTTAAGGTAATAAGTTAATCCAGCGGTCACAAAGCCATACATGTCAAAAGAGCTAGAATTAAAGGCATCTAGCCAAGGTTGAAAAAGTAAAACCCGGTGAGCATAACCAATATTCAAATCAAGTTTGTTTGTTAAGGGAATGCCTGTATTAGCACCCAGAAGTATAAAAGTGTTTAAAGAATAAGCACTGCCGTCTACGGTCTGAGCAGGCACTTCTGCTATCCTTTGGCGAGTATCCCTATCGTAAAGGTTCGCATTCATTAGTCCCGCCCCTAAGCCGGCTCTGCCGTTAATCTTAAAGTTAGATTTTGGGTCAAATAAATGTACCACATTATACTCGTAGGAAAGACTGCCCTCAAACGTTTGGGTCTGGTAGAACACGTCATCGTTATTGCCATTAAATTGCGCGGCAATGGCATCCACGCGTAAGCGCGAGGAAGCATCAAGTTGATAACCGATCCCAGCATTAACAGCTAAATTAGCTTTATAACCGAGGTAGTTGCTTTGGTCGAGCTGAACAAAGGGCATGCCTAGACCAATTTCAAAGTTCCCCGATAATTTGTCTTGAGCCGAAAGTGCTCCAATTGTCAAAAGTGCTACTGTGAGCAAATAGTAGAGTTTTTTCATTTCCTGTAGGAGTTGCTTTATTGTATGTTGGTTTTTAACTAGAAGGTAAAAATAGAATAATATCTGAACTTTAGACCATTTGAGCTTAATATCCCCCGTCTAAAGGGTTCATTTGCCTATTTAATCCTGTTTTAGTGGCATCACGGCTTTTTATTAGTACTTTTGCCAACCTTTAAAAAACGATATTAGAAAGCGGGTTTTTATGAATGTAACTACCAAGAAAACAGACGATTTAAATGCGGTCCTAACGGTAAGCATCAAAGAAGAAGATTACCGCGAAGCGGTGGATAAAACCTTATCAGACTATCGCAAGAAAGCAAATATTCCTGGTTTCCGTCCTGGAAAAGTGCCTGCGGGTTTAATCAAAAAGCAATTTGGAAAGTCTGCCCTTATCGAAGAGGTAAATAAAATTTTACAGCAATCGGTTTATGAGCAAATCAAAAAAGACGAGCTTGATATATTAGGAAGCCCACTACCAGTTGAGCAAAACGATATTGATTGGGATAATCTAGGTGATTTTGATTTTCATTACGAAATAGGTCTAGCCCCTGATTTTGAATTAAAGATTTCGGCTCGTACCAAAATGCCTTATTTAAAAGTAGTGGCCGACAAAGCCATGGTTGACAGATATATTACCGATTACGCACGTCGTTTTGGCACAATGTCTTATCCAGAGACTATCGAGGAAAACGCTATTTTAAAAGGTGACTTTGTAGAGTTAGCGGAAGATGGCAGTCCTAAGACAGGCGGAATTAATTTAAATACCACCTTAGCTTTTGATGCTTTCACCGAGAAAACTCAAAAAGAACTAAAAGGTAAAAAAGTAGGTGATTCAGTAGAGTTTACGAAAGACTCTTTTAAAGATGACTTCCGCTTAGCGGGCGTACTTAAAGTAGATGAGGAAATATTAGCTGACTCTACCTATAAGTTTTCTTTCACTTTAACCGAATTAAGTAAAATTGTTCCTGCTGATCTTAATCAAGAACTTTTTGATAAGATTTTTGGCGAAGGAACCGTTAAGAGCGAAGAAGAATTTAAAGCACGCATTAAAGAAGATGCCGAAAAGGTATTTGTAGCAGACTCTGACCGCAAGTTTTTAATGGATGTTAAAGACAAGCTTTTAGAGAAAACTAAGTTTGATTTACCTGAGACTTTCTTAAAGAAATGGATGCGCACCTCCGGTGAAAAGCCCCTTACGGAAGAAGAGGTAGAGGAGCAGTTTCCTAATATGAAGGAAGATATGCGCTGGCAAATAATGCAAAATCGCATTATCTCAGAAAATAAAATTGAAGTTAAACAAGAAGAGTTAGTTGAGTTTACCAAGCAATTAGTAATGCAGCAAATGGCCCAATACGGTCAAATGCCAGAAGGCGTTGACTTGGATCAGATTGCTCATAACGTACTCGGAAACAGAGAGGAAGCTGAGCGTATCGGTGACCAACTTTTCGAACGTAAGCTAATGGACTTCTTTAAAACTAGCTTAAAAATTGAGGAAAAAGAACTTAGCTACGACGACTTTGTAAAAGAACTTTACGCAAAGTAAGACTGCACAACTGTCATAATTTTCAACTGGCCCGATCATTGTCGGGCCTTTTTTGTTATTATTACTCTCCTAAAAATAGAAATATGGATTTCGGAAAAGAATTTATGAAATATGCCGTGAAAGATCGCGGATTAAACTCAATGCATGTTGGCGATTACCTACAGTCTTCGCTTACTCCTTATATCATTGAAGAACGTCAAATGAATGTGGCGCAAATGGATGTTTTCTCTCGCCTTATGATGGATAGAATTATCTTTCTAGGTACCGGGATTAATGATCAAGTAGCCAATATTGTGCAAGCGCAGTTACTGTTTTTAGAGTCTTCAGATTCTACTAAAGACATTCAGATTTATTTAAACAGCCCGGGTGGTTCGGTTTACGCAGGCTTAGGTATTTACGATACTATGCAGTTAGTAAATCCAGATGTGGCAACAATTTGTACAGGAATGGCAGCTTCTATGGGTGCGGTTCTTTTATGTGCAGGTGCAGATGGCAAAAGATCTGCTTTAAAGCATAGTCGCGTAATGATACACCAACCTATGAGTGGTGCTCAAGGGCAAGCCAGTGATATGGAAATTGCCGTGCGTGAAGTACTGAAAATGAAACAAGAGCTTTACCAAATCATTGCAGATCATTCTAACCAAGAGTTCCAAAAAGTATCTGACGACTCAGATCGTGATTACTGGATGAATGCGGATGAGGCAAAGAATTACGGCATGATTGACGAAGTTTTAAATAGCAAACGAAAGAAGGATTAAGTTCGTTAAGCCTATAAGCGATTAATTTGGAATCCGTTCTGGAGTGCTCTAGAACGGATTCCGTATTTTTGCATGGAATTTTATAATATGAGCAGTAACAAGGAAAGTTTATCTTGTTCTTTTTGTGGACGAGAAAAGAAAGATACAAATGTTCTTATAGCGGGAATAGATGGTCACATTTGCGACCACTGTATCCGTCAAGCTAACGGTATAGTAGTAGAAGAACTAGATACGCAGGAGCGGAAAGAGCTTTCTCGCTCCATGAAACTTATTAAGCCTAAAGAGATTAAACAGTTTTTAGATCAGTACGTAATTGGTCAAGATTCTGCTAAGAGGGTTCTCGCGGTTGCAGTCTACAATCACTATAAAAGGTTAAGTAAGAATCAAACCGACTTAAAAAAGGATGAGGTAGAGATCGACAAATCTAACATCATGATGGTGGGAGAGACTGGTACAGGCAAAACTTTACTAGCCCAAACTATCGCTCGCATGCTCAATGTGCCTTTCACTATTGTAGATGCGACGGTGCTAACCGAAGCAGGCTATGTAGGAGAAGATGTGGAAAGTATTCTTACCCGACTATTGCAAGCTGCTAATTACGATCAGAAAGCGGCAGAGCGCGGTATTATTTTTATAGATGAGATTGATAAAATTGCCCGTAAAGGTGATAATCCTTCTATTACCCGCGATGTAAGTGGGGAAGGAGTGCAGCAAGCGATGCTGAAGCTTCTGGAGGGTACGAAAGTTAACGTACCACCACAAGGCGGACGTAAGCATCCAGATCAGAAGTTTATAGAGGTAGATACGCGTAATATCTTATTTATTGCCGGCGGTGCTTTTGATGGTATTCAAAGAAATATCGCCAGAAGACTTAATACGCGGGCGGTTGGTTTCCACGGTTCACAAGATCGCGATGGAGTAGACACCGAAAACATGTTAAACTATGTGGCGCCGCAAGATTTAAAAAGCTTCGGTTTAATCCCCGAGCTCATTGGACGTATACCGGTTCTAACTCATTTAGATCCGCTTACACCAGAGGTGTTGAAGCTTATCTTAACAGAGCCTAAAAATGCTATTATCAAGCAGTATGTAGCTTTATTAGGTATGGATAAGGTAGACCTTGATTTCCGTGAGGAAGCCATTGACTATGTAGTAGAAAAAGCCATGGAGTTTAAACTCGGTGCGCGTGGCCTGCGCTCAATTATCGAGGCTATCTTAACGGATGCCATGTTTGAATTACCTGGCGAAGCCGAAGGGGGTTACAAATTAGTTGTGGATAAAGATTACGCCAGTAAACGGATGGATAAAATGTCTTTAAACGCCCTTAAAGCGGTTGGTTAAGACAATTTTTTATAAGTCAAAAACTCATAGGGGTGGATGTGTTTAGCATCCGCCTCTTTTTTTTCCCCTCGTGCCAATTTCCATTCGTCAAGGTTAAACTCGGGGAAATAGCTATCCCCCTCATATTTGCCGTGAATAATAGTAAGTTCTATGCAATCGGCAAAGTCTAAAGCTTGCTTGTAGATTTCTGCACCGCCCACAATAAAAGGTTGTTCATCGTCCTTCACCATCGCAATAGCTTCTTCAATGCTATGGGCAATTAAGCAGCCTTCTGCCCTGTAGTCATCTTGGCGGGTAATAATGATATTAGTGCGATTAGGCAAAGGCTTGCCTACGCTTTCAAAAGTTTTTCGCCCCATAATTACGTGATGGCCAGAGGTCAACTGCTTGAAATGCCTCAAGTCGTTGGGGAAGTGCCAAATTAATTGGTTGTCCTTGCCAATTACTCTGTTTTCGGCCATTGCGGCTATCAGGGTGATATTCATGCTAATAAAATTTTATTATACTGCAACCTGCCCCTTTATAGCAGGATCAGGATGGTAGTTTTCTAGACTGAAGTCATCATATTTAAAATCAAAAATCGAATCTACTGCACTATTCATCTTGAGCTGAGGTAAAGCTTTTGGTTCACGTGAAAGTTGCAACTTAACCTGATTTAAATGGTTTTCATAAATGTGAGCATCCCCTAAGGTATGCACAAAATCTCCCAGAGCAAGTCCACAAACTTGCGCAACCATCATGGTTAACATAGCGTAGGAAGCAATATTAAAAGGCACGCCTAAAAACACATCGGCACTACGTTGGTAAAGCTGGCAGCTCAACTTTCCATCGGCAACATAAAATTGGAAAAGCGTATGACAAGGTGGAAGTCCTGACTTTGCCATTACCGGAATATCTTTCGGATTCCAAGCACTAACTAATAAGCGTCGGCTATTAGGCGATTTTTTAATGTCCTCAATCACCTGAGTAATTTGATCGACTCCTTCAAAGTTGCGCCATTGCCTTCCGTATACTGGGCCTAGTTCGCCCCATTTCTCTGCAAAGCTTTGATCTTCGATGATACGACTTTTAAAAATTTTCAGCTCTTCTTTCCAGGCTTCCGAATACTTGGGTAAGTCCTCTTCCTTTCCTTCATTTTTAAGATAACTCTGAAAAGGCCATTCATTCCAAATATTAACCCCATTCTCTACTAGATAACGAATATTAGTATCGCCATTAATAAACCAGATAAGTTCGTGGAGGATGGATTTTAGATGGACCTTTTTAGTAGTTACTAAGGGAAAGCCTTCGTTAAGATCGAAACGCATTTGATAGCCAAATACAGAAAGTGTTCCGATGCCGGTGCGGTTACTTTTAAGCACTCCTTGATCGAGGATGTGCTGCATAAGCTTATGATATTGCTGCATAGATAAAATTCCTTCAAAGATATTTTAAAATTAAGAAAGCTTTAGCTTTTCTGGCCAGGGAAATTTTAATTCTCGGAAATGAGTTTAGGACCTTTGGATTTTGCTAAATATGCTCCATATTTACGGAAAATTATTTTATGTCCAATCAATCGAGGTCAGAATTACTCTTAGAATGTTCTTGGGAAGTATGTAATCAAATAGGAGGTATTTATACAGTTATTCGTTCTAAAGTTCCAGCTATGGTTGAGAAGTGGGGTGATAACTATTGCCTCCTTGGCCCTTTAGAAAGTCCCAATATTGAGGCGGAAATTGACATGATTTCTGATGCATCTAGTCCCTTGAGCCGAGCGGTAAGTCGTTTGTCAAATGAAGGCTACGAGGTTATTTATGGACAGTGGTTAGTTACGGGCCGCCCTAAGGTGGTTCTAATTAAGCCAGATTTTGGCTTTAATAATCTAGATAGCTATCGCAATCGCTTATTTGAAGAATTTGGTATTGAAAAAGACGAGAATAATGAGCTGCTAGGCCGCATGATTCTGTGGGCAGAGGTGAACTTTAAGTTTCTCAGCTACTTAAGCGAAGAAATGGGAGAGCAACAATTGCTGGTGAACTTCCACGAGTGGATGGCTTCCTTGCCTATTTTGAAAATACGGAAAGAAAAAATTGCTTGTAAAACAGTTTTCACGACTCACGCCACCATGTTAGGTCGTTATTTAGCCATGACTAAACCCGACTTCTACCATGAGCTCCCCAGTTATAGTTGGGAGGCTGAATCCCGTCATTTCGGCATCTTGCCTATCGTCCAGATTGAAAGGCTTTCGGCAAAATTAGCCGATGGTTTTACTACGGTAAGTGAGGTAACGGCACTAGAGTGTGAACATTTATTAGATAAAAAGCCAGATGAGATAACTCCAAATGGCTTAAATATTAAACGTTTTGTAGCAATGCATGAGGTGCAAAACTTGCATCAGAAGTTTAAAGAAAAGCTGCATGAGTTTACCATGGGGCATTTCTTTAGTAGCTATAGCTTTGATTTAGATGATACCCTTTATTTTTTCACTTCTGGTAGATATGAATACAGTAACAAGGGCTACGATATTACATTAGAGGCTCTGAGGCGATTAAACCAAAAAATGGTGAAAGCTGGCATGTCTACTACGGTAGTAATGTTTGTTGTGACCCAAAGAGATGTTTGGTCAATCAACCCGGAAGTCTTGCAGTCGCGCGGTGTGATGCGAGAAATCCAGAATAATGTTGAGTCCATTGAAAAGCAGATTGGGGAAAGACTGTTCAAAGCGGCATTAAGCTCAGATAAAGATCATCGTTTGCCACCGCTTAACGATATGGTAGATGATTATTGGAAACTACGTTTTAGAAGGACAGTTCAATCTTGGAAAAATGATCAGTGGCCAATTATTGTGACGCATAACTTGGAAGATGACCAAGGCGATGAAATATTGGGTTTCATGCGTAAAAACCAAATGTTTAATAGTCCCTTAGATAAAGTTAAAGTGGTTTACCACCCGCAGTTTATTAAAAGCACCAACCCTTTGTTTGGGATTGATTATGGCGACTTCGTGCGCGGCTGCAACTTGGGGATTTTCCCCAGCTATTATGAGCCTTGGGGTTATACGCCACTAGAATGTATTGCACGCGGTGTACCAACAGTTACTTCTGATTTATCAGGCTTCGGACGTTATGTAAATGGGATGAAAGACGCAGATGAAGATCATGGCATCTTTGTGCTAAAGCGCGAAGGGCGTAGTCGTGAGCAGGAAATTAACGATCTCACTACATACTTATGGCACTTCGTAAAACACAATAGACGTTACAGAATTATTCAGCGCAGTAAGTCGGAAGACTTTTCGGAAAGATTTGACTGGAAGCTATTACGCAGCCACTATGAGAAAGCTTATGATATCGCTTTAGCGAAACCTTAAATAAGCATTCCTACGATTACCGCCGTAAATAAAGACGCCATGGTTCCGCCGATTAAAGCGCGGAAGCCTAGGCGTGATAAGTCACCGCGCCTTGAAGGGGCCAATGATCCAATGCCGCCAATCTGAATTCCGATACTGGCGAAGTTTGAAAAGCCACAAAGGATATACGTAGCAATAATGATTGATTTCTCTGAGCTAAATTTGCCTTCCGCCATTAGGTCTCCTAGAGATACGTAAGCAACAAATTCATTGAGAATGGTTTTTTCCCCCAGTAATTGTCCCACCAAAAAAATATCCTCATTCGCTACGCCCATTAACCAAGTAATCGGAGCCAAGGTATAGCCCAAAATAAACTCCATTGAGAAGCCGGTGTATTGACCATCCGTGAATTCTTGTACCCAAACGTTTAGACCGGTTAAATCACCGATAAAGTCGCTCAAGAAGGCATTGACCATAGCTACGATAGCAATGAAAACTAGTAGCATAGCACCTACATTAACGGCTAGTTTTAATCCGTCAGTGGTGCCATTAGTAATAGCTTCCAGAGCATTGTCACCAATATTATGACTACCAATGCGCATGTCTTTATTAACCTCTTTGGTTTCAGGCATTAGGATCTTGGCTGCGACCACAGCCGCGGGAGCACTCATAACAGAAGCCGCTAAAAGGTGTTTTGCGAAAAAGGTACGTTGTACAATATCGTCTCCTCCTAAAAAGCCGATGTAAGCGGCTAAAACACCGCCAGCAATAGTAGCCATACCGCCACTCATAATACAGAGTAACTCACTGCGGGTCATCTTATTAATGTAGGGCTTGATAAGCAGGGGTGACTCGGTTTGGCCGAGGAAGATATTTCCAGCCGCGGCTAAACTTTCGGCGCCACTAAGGTTCATGGTTCGCTTCATTACCCAAGCAAAGGCATAAACTACCTTTTGCATAATGCCGTAGTAAAAAAGCAAACTGGTTAAGGCGGAGAAGAAGATTACCGTGGGTAATACTTTAAAAGCGAAGATATATCCTAAGGAACTCGATTCATTAACGAGTTCACCAAAGAGAAACTGTGCACCTACTTCAGTGAAACTTAGTAGCGTTACGAATCGCTCACTAAGCCAGTCGAAACCAGTTCTAATAAAAGAAACTTTTAGAATAGCTAAAGCAAAGATGAACTGAATAATTAAGCCTTTAAAAACCAGAGCCCAATTAATGGCTTTGCGTTTAGCTGACATAAAAAAAGTAAGCGCTAATAAAACGCTTAATCCTAAAAATCCACGGGCCAAAGAAGCCAAGTCAAAGGACTTACCACTGAAGTCATAGTTCAAAGGTAAACCAGCACCAATGCCAGTTCTTCTAATTATCGGGCGTTTAAAAAGGTAACGTATTTGATTTTCTTCTAAACTTAGTAAGCTATCGCCACTTAAGTTCAGGATATAGGTTCTTAAGGTATCGCTTGGCGCGAGATAATTAAAAACGAGGCTGTCTTTTACCAGCGAAAACTTACCAGAGGCCATCAGGTTCTTAGCCTCTAATTGATAATTGAAGCTATCTGCTGAAAAGCTCAACACATCGCTAGAGGCAATATGGAAGAGGGAGTCTCCGTGTTGATTAAGAATGGCTTGAAATTGCCAATCTCCTTCTATGGACTGTGACCGAACAGTATTTTCGAGCCCCAAGCTGAGAAGCAAAAGAAGAAGAATTTTGATGCGCATCATAGTGGGGCGAAAATAGAAAATAAGGACTTGCTAAAACTGCAGCGGGCGATTATTTCGCCTCTCGGCGATCAATTTCGTCCCGTATCCTTACAGCGCGTTCATAATCTTCATTAAGAACAGCTTCTTCTAGACTTTTATTTAAAGCTTTTACACTAAGACCTTCCAAAGAAGAACTTTCTAAGCTTGTCTGCGGTTCAAGTTCCTCTTCCGGCTTGGTAGTAAAGCGACTAGACTTTGAGCTATCAGTTTTCTCATTTAAGATCACCCCAGCATTATCTAAAATCTCCGCATAGGTAAAAATGGGAGCATCAAAGCGAATCGCTAAAGCAACCGCATCAGAAGTGCGAGCATCTAAAACTTGCTCTACACCATTTTGCTCACAAATTAAGATGGAGTAAAATACTCCATCTTCTAATTTGTGTATAACAACTTCCTTTAAATTTATTTTAAAGACGTCTGAGAAATTCTTAAATAGGTCGTGCGTTAAAGGGCGTGGTGGGTTCATATCCTTATCTATGGCAATGGCAATACTTTGCGCTTCAAAACCACCAATAATAATAGGTAACCTTCTTTCTCCACCTTCTTCCCCTAAAACAAGGGCATAAGCCCCAGATTGGGTTTGACTGTAAGATAGTCCTTTAACAAAGAGCCTAATATGCTCCATTAATTAGCTGCCTTAAATTTCTTTAATTCTTCCGTTAACTTAGGGACTACCTTAAACGCATCACCTACGATTCCATAATCTGCTGCCTTGAAGAAAGGTGCTTCAGAATCGGAATTAATAGCAACGATAGTTTTGGAGGCACTTACACCCGCTAAATGCTGAATAGCACCAGAAATACCAATAGCAATGTAAAGATTAGGCTTAATAGCAATACCGGTTTGGCCAACGTGTTCGCTGTGTGGACGCCAATCCATATCAGAAACTGGCTTGCTACAAGCAGTTCCTGCGTCTAGTACTTCGGCTAGTTCTTCTATCATGTCCCAGTTTTCGGGACCTTTTAATCCACGGCCACCGCTCACAACTCTTTCTGCTTCGGGTAAAGGTATTTTGCCCTTCACACGATCCACGGACTCTACCCTTACGCTTTTTTCGTCACCAGCAGAGAAAGAAACGCTTTCTACTGTGGCAGATCCGCTACCTTCTTCCAAGGCAATAGAATTAGGAACGAAAAGGATGATATTGTTGTCTTCTTTACTAATGATGTCGTTAAAACCTTTACCAGAAAATACACCACGTTTTAACGTTAGTGGGCTGGCATTGCTCGGTAAAGCAACTACATTACTTAATAAAGCAGCGTTGTGCTTTATACTTAAAGCGGGCGCTAAAGCCTTACCGTTAAAAGTACCGCTTACTACTATAGTAGAAGCACTATGCTCCTTGGCCAAATTGGCAAAAGCCACAGCATATTTATTAGCGTCAAAGCTTTTTAATGCTTCGTCTTTAAAATGTAATACTTTTGAAATACCATATTTACCAGCTTCTTCGGCTGACTCATTGATGTCGCCTATAACCACACCGATTGCCTCAGTGCCTTGCATACTAGCAGTTTTAGAAGCATAGAGAGCAGCTTCCCAAGTGTTTTTCTTAAATTGACCTTCCCAATTTTCGAGATATACTAATACTGACATGTTTCTTCTTTTTTGATTTAAATAACTTTCGCTTCCTCGTGCAGTAGGCGAACTAATTCGGCTACGTTTTCGGCATCGATCATTTTAACCGCACTTTTTGGGGCGGGCTTAGAAAACTCACCTGTGCTAGTTTTGTCGGCTACCTCCTGAGGGCTACGAACGTCCAATGCTTTGCTACGGGCTTGCATTATTCCACGCATATTAGGTATACGTAGATCTTTCTCTTCAACTAAACCTTTTTGGCCACCTACTACAAAAGGTAAGCTAGCCTTAACAGATTCTTTACCACCGTCAATTTCGCGCACCAAGCTGGCTTCTTCGCCATTAACTTCCATGCTTACGCAGGCATTAATGAACGGTAGATTTAAAATACTTGCTACCATACCGGGTACTTGACCACCATTATAGTCAATAGACTCTCTACCTGCAATTATTATATCGAATTCACCCTCTTTAGCTACTGCCGCAATTTGCTGAGCTACATAAAAAGAATCGCTGGGATCAGCGTCTACTCTTATTGCGCTGTCTGCACCTATAGCTAAAGCTTTTCTTAAAGTAGGTTCAGTCTCTGCTCTTCCTACGTTTAGCACCGTAATCTCGGCGCCTTCCTTTTCTTTTAACCATACGGCTCTGGTTAAGCCAAATTCATCGTATGGGTTAATTACAAATTGTACCCCGTTCTTATCAAAAGCACTATTATCATCAGTGAAATTGATTTTAGAAGTAGTATCGGGCACATGACTAATGCAAACTAATACCTTCATAATTTATACTGTATTCTTTGAGAAGTAATTGTGTCTAAAGTGCGAAAATAACCATAAAAAACCCGCGAACAAAATGTTATGCATGCATAATAACGGGCTTTGCAGCTCAAATTAGTGATGCCTTGGCTTCTTTAGCAGGAAGAAATGATGCTAAGGCACTCTTTTAAAAAGGTTTTTCTCCTTGTTGATAGCTCTGCTAGTCTACTAATTTGTAGAGTTCTCCGTGTAAAACGCTCGATAGATCGAATATTTGTAGCTGAATTTTCAATCAAACTAAGCTTGGTTAATTTTTTATCTTATTTAGATTCGCTAAAAAAGGAGGTCTTTAGCTCCTAATTAGTATTTTTGGCGCCTGAAAAGAATGATCAATGAGTAGAACTATCCAATTTAGAGAAGCTATTGCTGAAGCGATGAGTGAAGAAATGCGTCGCGACGAGAATATTTATTTGATGGGTGAGGAAGTAGCCGAGTACAACGGCGCTTATAAAGCCTCCAAAGGAATGCTTGATGAATTTGGCCCTAAAAGAGTAATTGATACTCCCATTGCGGAATTAGGATTTTCTGGAATCGGTGTTGGTTCAGCCATGAATGGTTTGAGACCCATTATCGAGTTTATGACCTTTAACTTTTCAATGGTAGCCATTGATCAGATTATTAACAACGCTGCCAAAATGTACCAAATGAGTGGCGGTCAATTAAACGTTCCTATTGTTTTTAGAGGACCAACGGCTTCTGCGGGTCAGTTAGGCGCCACGCATAGTCAGGCATTTGAAAGCTGGTTTGCCAATACACCAGGCTTAAAGGTGGTAGTTCCATCTAATGCATACGATGCCAAGGGACTTTTGAAAAGTGCTATTCGCGATAACGATCCCGTTATTTTTATGGAGAGCGAGCAGATGTACGGCGATAAGATGGAAGTGCCAGAAGAGGAATACCTAATTCCACTAGGCAAAGCTGATATCCGTCGCGCAGGCGATGACGTTACTATTGTTTCTTTTGGTAAGATTATTAAGGAAGCCGACAAGGCAGCCGACGAGTTAGCGAAAGATGGTATTAGCTGCGAGATTATTGACTTAAGAACAGTGCGCCCAATTGACTATGAGGCCGTTATTAAGTCTCTAAAGAAAACCAATCGCATGGTTATTCTAGAGGAAGCTTGGCCTTTAGGTAATATTTCTACGGAAATTGCTACTCATTGTCAAGAGCATGCTTTCGATTACTTAGACGCACCTATTATAAGAATTAATACCGCGGATACCCCGATGGGATACGCTCCTACTTTGGTGAAAGAGTTTTTACCTAATGCAGAAAGAGTAATAGAAGCAGTTAAAAAAGTTACTTACCAAAAGTAAAATTCCAGCGAGTACTATTTTTTCATGTGTCTTGTGGCCTTTAAATAGGGCCTTTGTCTGATTGGGAAAATAATTTACTTTAGCGCCCCTTTAATAAAAACTAATTATCAATCAACAAACAGTTATGAACGAGTGGTTAATGTATTTGGTCCCCGCCTTAGGTTTGGTAGGGTTACTAGTAATGCTAGTTAAATCTGCTTGGGTTACCAAACAAGCCGCAGGCGACGAAAAAATGGCCGAATTAGCAGGTTATATTGCTGATGGTGCGATGTCATTCTTAAAAGCAGAGTGGAAAGTGATGAGCTACTTCGTGGTAATCGCTGCAATTCTATTAGGATACTCTGGAACACTAGTAGAGCACTCTAGTCCAATTATTGCTCTTGCCTTTGTTATTGGTGCTATTCTTTCTGCTTTGGCAGGATACATTGGAATGCGCATTGCTACTAAGTCGAACGTTCGTACTACCGAGGCTGCCCGTACTAGTTTAGTACAAGCTTTAAAAGTTTCCTTTACCGGAGGGTCGGTTATGGGTCTGGGAGTTGCCGGTTTAGCCGTTTTAGGTTTAGGATCTTTATTTATAGTTTTCTACAATTACTTTGTGCCAGAAGGTGCCGCTATTAGTGGTCCGGAAATGAAAACAGCTATCGAAGTATTAGCTGGTTTTTCTCTTGGGGCTGAATCTATTGCACTGTTCGCCCGCGTAGGTGGTGGTATTTATACTAAAGCGGCCGATGTTGGTGCCGACCTAGTAGGTAAAGTTGAAGCGGGTATTCCCGAAGATGATATTCGTAACCCAGCCACTATTGCCGATAATGTTGGTGATAATGTTGGTGATGTAGCTGGAATGGGTGCTGACCTGTTCGGTTCATATGTTGCTACTATTTTAGCGACAATGGTATTAGGTCAAGAAATTGACAGTGCCGATAACTTTGGCGGAATGGCTCCTATCTTATTACCAATGGTAATTGCAGGTTTGGGTCTTGTCTTCTCAATAATCTCAATGGCTTTTGTTCGTATTAGCAACGAGAACAGCTCTGTTCAGCAGGCTTTAAATATTGGTAACTGGTCATCAATGATTTTCGTTGTTATTGCATCTTATCCTTTATGTATGTGGATGCTGCCAGAATCTATGATCTTGAGAGGTTATGAATTTGGATCCTTAGATGTGTTTTATGCCATTTTAGTGGGTACCATTGTAGGAGCTCTAATGAGTTGGGTAACGGAGTTTTACACATCCATGGGTAAAAAGCCAGTAAACTCTATCGTACAACAAAGTTCTACGGGCCACGCAACCAACATTATTGGAGGATTAGCGATGGGTATGCAGTCTACGGTTATTCCAATTTTAATTTTAGCAGCAGGCATTATATTCTCTTACTCTTTCGCAGGATTATACGGCGTAGCGATTGCTGCTGCTGGTATGATGGCCACTACCGCTATGCAGTTAGCCATTGATGCTTTTGGACCGATCGCAGATAATGCCGGTGGAATTGCGGAAATGAGCGGTTTACCGGAAGAGGTAAGAGGGCGTACTGATAATTTAGATGCTGTTGGTAATACTACCGCTGCCACAGGAAAAGGTTTTGCTATTGCTTCTGCCGCCTTAACGGCCTTAGCACTTTTTGCTGCTTTTGTTGGAATTGCAGGGATTGACTCAATTGACATCTATAAAGCTCCTGTATTAGCCATGCTATTTGTAGGAGGTATGATTCCATTTATCTTTTCTTCTTTGGCGATCTCCGCGGTAGGTCGCGCAGCAATGGCGATGGTACACGAAGTGCGTCGTCAGTTTAAAGAGATTCCTGGTATTATGGAGTATAAGGCCAAACCAGAATATGAAAAGTGTGTGGAGATTTCTACTAAAGCCTCTATTCGGGAAATGATGCTTCCGGGGGCTATTGCTTTAATAACGCCACTGTTAGTTGGTTTTGGATTTCTTGGAGTTTTTGAAGAAACATCTTCAGCGGAAATGCTAGGTGGTCTATTAGCGGGTGTAACTGTTAGTGGAGTATTAATGGGAATCTTCCAAAATAACGCCGGTGGTGCTTGGGATAATGCCAAAAAGTCTTTTGAGCAGGGCGTTATGATTGATGGTAAGATGGAATACAAAGGTTCTGAGGCGCATAAAGCTTCGGTAACCGGCGATACTGTTGGTGATCCATTTAAAGATACTTCTGGTCCTTCTATGAATATCTTAATTAAGTTAATGTCTATTGTTTCTTTAGTTATTGCTCCACATATTCACGTAGGTGAAGCAGGTACTGCAGGTCATTCCTTTAACAATGAAGCTATTAGTATTAGCGCAGGAGAGGTTTATGCCTTTGAAGGGACTAATGCAGCAAGCGTGCATTTTACTAGCAGTAGCAATAATAAAGTGGGTGATATTAAAGGGGAGGCATTTCGTTATGACTTTGCCTCTGCAGAAAACATCATTGACTTTAGCATGCAATTGAATAGCTCAGAAATTGCTAGTCTTTTGGAGTCTAAATTTAATTCTGCCGTTATTCGTGCGCAGGAATTGAGCTTGGGTGAAAATGGACTTTTTCAGGGAGAGGGTGTTATTGTTTTAGATGGTAACGCTATTCCGGTGAAGCTAGAAGTGAGCATTATCAATGAAAAAAGAATCGTTGCTAGTCTTAATATGGACTAGCCTGCAATTATAGTTTTAAAAAAAAGCTGCCTATCTAGGCAGCTTTTTTTTTGCTTTAGATTTTCGATCAGGTGAAGTTTAGCGGTTGTAGTGCTCTAGTAACCTGAGTTCGACGTAAAATTAGGCCTCAGACCTTTTATAAATAGTAGGATACCCGCGGCAGGGATTGCAGCCTAAAGCCCACAGAGCCAATGCCCCTGTGCATAGCGCGTTGAGGCGACCAAAGGAAGCCTTGCTAAGCTGTTGCTAAAGGGAGTATTGGGGCGAGGACTTGGAGCGTAAAGCCCGTTTGCCGCCCAAATAAAAAAGGTATATCTTAAAAAAGGCCGTTTAGTTCGGCGTCGATATTGTTAATAATTTTCCCTAAATCCTCGGGATTGTTGGCGAATTTGTTTTCATCAACATTGATAATAAGGAGTTTGCCTTTGTCGTAGCCGGAAATCCAGGCTTCGTAGCGCTCATTTAATCGATTAAGGTAATCGATGCGAATATTATTCTCATAATCGCGACCACGCTTTTGGATATTATCGACCAAAGTAGGGATGGAAGCACGCAAGTAAATGAGTAAATCGGGCGCTTCTACGAAGGAGTCCATCAGTTCGAAAAGAGAGAGGTAGTTTTCGAAATCACGGCTAGGCATAAGGCCCATGGCGTGCAAGTTGGGTGCAAAAATATGGGCATCTTCGTAAATCGTACGATCTTGAATGATGCTTTTACCATTTTCGCGAATTTCCTTTACTTGACGAAAACGACTGTTGAGGAAAAAGATTTGCAGGTTAAATGACCAGCGCTGCATTTCACGGTAAAAATCGTCTAGATATGGATTGTCCTCTACGTCTTCGAAGTGAGGTGTCCACTTGTAATGCTTAGCTAGTAAGCGAGTTAAAGTTGTTTTACCCGAGCCGATATTACCAGAAATTGCAATGTGCATAGTCGTTTTTTAATAAGCTCACAAAGCTAAGTTTTTCGGTCAAATTAATTACCAAAAGAGGCCGCTATTCGACTTTATATAAGTAGAGCATTTCTGCTGTCCACAAATAGAGAGAGCGGTTTTGAAGAATGACACGTTTCACGTCAGTTTGCGGGCAAATAATTTCGTGCCTTTGTCCGGTTTTCACCGAGATGAGGCTCAGGATGCCACTTTCGCTTAAGCAAACTAAAAGTTCGCTATTAAAATCGGCCTCTGCCAAGCTATCTGGATAGGGGATTTTCTTTTTGAAGGCAGCCAAAGCATCAAAGAGTAGAAACCCTTCTTGCGGTAAATATAAAAGGTGGTAGTTATAACTGCTTAGTAAAAGTGAAGGTCGAGTGGTGGCAGAGCTTAGTTGGTTTATTGCGGGACTGTAATTAACGAGCTTTTCTGTTTCGGGTGCAAAAATACTGAGACGGTCACTTACTTGATCGAAGATAAGTATTTGTCTTTGCGTAGTATAAGTAACCAAGCTAGGATCAATAAAGCCCGCATCGAGCAGATTGATACTGCGACTGAAATTTAAACGATTATCTAATATTTGGATAGTATTATAGTCGGTATAATATAAAAGTGGCTGCAGGGGGTTAATTAGCGTGAAGAAATTTATTTTACCTAATCGAGGGTCACTGTAACTGTATTTTTCGGGAGAATTGCTGGAAACTTTCACAATCTCATTGCCTTTTAAGTAGAAAATGTTTCCAAAGGGATCTATCCTTAAATCTTCGGCGGCAGGCACGACTTTGCTACTGACAAGCTTTAGTTGCAAGCCTTGAGCAAAACTGGTCGTACCGCAGCAAAGTAACAAGGAAATGATAATGCGGATCAATGGTTTAGTTTTAATAGTTCATCCATATGCTCACGGCTATTGCTTAAACGGGGGACTTTATTTTGGCCGCCTAATTTGCCTTTACTGCTTAGCCACTGATAAAAAAGTTTGGGCTGCGCCTCAATAAGTTCAAGAGGTTTTAAGGCTAAGCCTTTATAACGCTTGGCTTCATAATCACTGTTAATGGCGCAAAGTGCTTGATCAAGATCGGCGGCAAAAGACTTTTGGTCTTGTGGTTTTTGATTCCATTCAATTAGCCACTGATGCGCGCCCTTGCTTTTGCCTTCCATAAAAATGGGTGCCACTGTATAGTCCAGTACTTGACAGTGGTGTTTTTCACAAGTGCGTTTTAAGGCTTTTTCAGCATTCTCAATAATCAGTTCTTCGCCAAATACATTAATAAAATGTTTGGTACGTCCGGTTATTTTAAAACGGTAAGGCGAGGTATTGGTAAAGCGGATGGTGTCGCCAATAATATAGCGCCAAAGCCCGGCATTGGTGGTAATAACCACCGCATAGTTTTCTCCCACTTTTACTTCGTCTAAGCCGATGGTTTCTGAATCAGTGCCCATAAATTTATCCATAGGAATGAATTCAAAATAGATACCATAGTCCAGCATTAGGAGCATATCGGTGCTATCTTTTTGGTCTTTGATGCCGAAAAACCCTTCCGAAGCATTGTAGGTTTCCATGTAATTTATGTCCTTACCAATAATTTTTCGGAATTGTTTACGATAAGGATCAAAGCTTACCCCTCCATGCAGGTAGAGCTCTAGGTTTGGCCAGACTTCCGCAATGGTTTTTTTGCCACTTAGCTCCAGTACTCGGTTTAGTAAAACTAGCATCCACGAGGGAACGCCAGCAAGACTGGTGACATCTTCTCTGAGTGAAGTCGTCGCCATGGCGGCAATTTTCGACTCCCACTCGGTCATTAAGCTAATTTTATTATTAGGCGTACTACGCATTTCGACCCAAAAGGGAAGGTTCTCGATAATAATTCCCGAAACATCGCCGTAATGACTCTGCAAATCTTGGTTATCTAAAAAAGTACTGCCTCCCATGCGAAGATTCATGCCGTCGAAAACCATGGTTTCGGGGTGGAGGTTGCAGTAGATACTCAATAAATCTTTTCCGCCTTTAAAGTGACAATCTTCTATTGCGGCCTCGCTTACGGGAATGAATTTACTCTTGCTATTGGTGGTTCCGCTAGATTTGGCGAACCATTTCACTTCGCCGGGCCAGAAGATATTTTGTTCTCCTTGGCGTAATCGATTTACGTCAGCTTCAATGTCCTCATAAAAATGAAGGGGGACACGCTCTTTAAACCTTTTGATGGAATATAAATCATCAAAACCGTGCTTTTTACCAAACTCGGTGTTAGCGGCGGTGTTAATTAATTCAATTAGCAATTCGCTTTGCACCTCGTGGGGATATTTCATAAATAGCTCCAGCTGGTGGTAGCGCTTTTTCATGCGCCAACTTAAAAATGAATTTACTAGTGCAAGCTTCATAGGAACTACTAATTTAGCGATACAAATTTTAGCATATGAAATTCGAGCTCAATCTAAGCAAAATGCCCGCTTGGCAAGATGATGAAAAGGTACAATATATACTCAAAGCAGAAGATGATTTTATCCAGCTTAATCAGCTAATTGGCCGGCAAATTACAATAGAATTCCTAAATGAGAAATACTGTTCTAACTGTGGAAATCAGTTTGCAGATTTATTTAGGATGGGCTTTTGCAAGAACTGTTTTTTTACAGCGCCGCAAGCTGGGGAAAGTATTATTCGTCCGGAATTGAGCCAAGCACATTTAGACATTGAAGATCGCGATTTGGCCTTTGAAAAATCGTATCAATTGCAAGAACATATTGTTTATTTGGCCAACGGTGGTGATTTGAAAGTAGGGGTAACCCGCGGTAAGCAAATGCAAAATCGTTGGATTGATCAGGGTGCTTCTTCGGCAATAGTTTTAGCGCGGACAGAAAATCGTTTTCTAGCGGGAGAAATGGAAGTCGCATTAAAAGAGTTTATGGGTGATAAAACACCTTGGCGGAAAATGCTTAGGAATGATATTCCTGAAATTGATTTGCTGGTAGAAAAGGGACAGATTAAGGAAAAGCTTTCTGCAGAAATGCAAAATTTGTATGCCGAAGGTGAAGACCAAGTTTACAATTTTAATTATCAGGTAGAAGAATGGCCCACCAAAATCAGCACTCTTAATTTAGATAAACAACCCAAAGTAGAAGCGGTCTTAAAGGGAGTAAGAGGCCAATATCTGATTTTTCAAGGAGGCTTGGTTTTTAATGTACGAGCCCATACTGGCTTTAGGGTTTCTTTCGCTTTCGCTTGATGCGTGCTAATTCGGCGCGGTTTAAACTAGCGAGACCGATAATAGAGGGAATTGCCATATTAAAGAACCACACTAAGGTACTGGCGATTACAAATACTAAGGATTGATCACTAAAAAAGCTAAAGAAGTAAAAGGAGAGTGCGCCTTTAATGAGGAAGTCTAAGCCGGCGAAGGTGGGTGTTATTGCCGCAAGAAAATAATAAAGCGGAATGGCATAAAGTATTTCTAAGCTAATGCTTTCAGGTTGGAGTAGGTATAAGCAGCAGAGGAGCTGTGCAGAAAAAATGAGGAAACGGGTAGAGTGTAAAAGGAGTAAAAATGCTTTTAATTTTATGCCTGGCTCACCTTTAATGAGATAGTTAGCAAGTGGATATTTAAACAACTTGCGTTCGTGCAGAGAGCTAATTATTTTTTCTAGACTAAAGTAAATACCCAGGGCTACTATTAAGGCTAGAACTGCCAGGGCGCTATAACCAAGCTGTTGATCTTTAAAAAGCCAAGCGATGATAATGAATAAACTGACAGCAGTTTTGCCAAATAATTTTGGGCCATGGGTCCAGAAAGTGAGGAAGAGCGCTTTTGAGCGATGAGCTTGATCTTCTTGAACGATATAGCGACCGAGTATTTCACCACTATTTAAAGGACTTAAAAAGGCCAGTCCATAACATTTGATGTTTTGCCAGATCGCTTTTTTTAGACTTATATGGCTGATCAAGGCTTGGATTTTTTGCCATGCTAAAGCATCAAAGCTGATATTTAAAAACCAGAGAGTACTGAATAGTAAAAGACTTAGGAGGTTGCGCTCTGCGTCAAGGTGAAATTCTAGTGTGTCAATCTCAGTTTTAGCCAGTTTTAGCCACAAGAGGTAGCTTGCTATTAAGATTAGGGTGACCTTTAGCAGCCGGAAAAGCCATTTTTTACCAGATATTGATTTCCTCACTTTTTGCTAAATTAAAGTAGCGCCGAATAAAATAGACCAGAGGGTAAATTAAAAGCGTATCTGCCGCAGCAAAAACAGCCTTAAACATCCAGCCATCTTTTACTAGACCGCTAATAAAGGAAAAACTTTCTACGCCAATAAATAAAACAGTAGTCACTAAAATGGTATCTACCAGTTGAGAGAATAATGTGGATACATTGTTTCGCAACCACAAGTATTTGCCCTGAGTTTTCTTTTTGATGGCGTGGAAAATACGCACATCGATAAACTGTGCTACCAAGTAGGCAAACATAGAAGCGAATATTACCCGGCTAGAACTTTGGAATACTTGATCAAACTGCTCGTTGCTAACGGGGCTATTGCTAATGGCAGGAAAGGCGTGGCCTAAGTAGAGTATAAACAAGACCAAGAGTGAAGCGAATAAGCCAGCGATTACGACACGGTTAGTGTTTTTGCGTCCGTAAATTTCGGAGAGTAAATCCGTGATTAAAAAGGTGAGCGGATAGGGAATAACTCCTGCAGAAACGATAAAAGTTTTAAAGCCTAGGTTGATGCTAACAAACTTATTAGCAATTAAATTACAGGTTATTAGAGCGGCTATAAATAAAGCAGCCAGAATCAAATACATGACTCCGGCTTGCTTATGTTTATTGGGGTTGATGTTTTTCAAATTAGTCAATCACCAAATCATACTCCATTCTCATTTGCATTCCTTTACGGCTTTGGGCTTGCTCAATTAGTTCTAAGTAATGGGCATATGCGCCTAATTCTGCTTTAATGCTAGCACCTCCCATTTGGTCGGTTAGGTCTCTTATTAAAACCTCTAAAGGGTCTTCCAGTTCAGGATAAGTAACTACCGAGTAACCTTCTTCTAGGCCAGCTTTTCCGGCGGCAATATTGATGGCATCACTTAAACCGCCAATCAGATCTACTAGACCGATTTCTTTTGCTTTTAAACCCGAGTACACTCTTCCTTGACCGATACTGTCTACAAAGGCAAGGTCTAAATTACGGCCAGTGGCTACTCTTTCTTTAAAAGTACCGTAGATTTTATCCACTTGACGGATTAAAATTCTGCGTTCAGCAGGACTCAAGTCTCTGTCGATGGTACCAATGTCTGAGTATTTATTGGTTTTAACGGTTTCAATATTAATCCCTAGTTTTTCGTTCATCAAGTCTTGAGCGGTAAAGAATAAGCCAAAAGCGCCAATGCTGCCCGTAACGGTGTTGGGTTGGGCTAAAATGGTATCCGCAAAGCAGGCAATGTAATAACCACCGCTCGCGGCAACATCACCCATAGAGGCAATTACAGGTTTTTCTGCGCGCGCTAAATCTACTTCACGCCAAATAACTTCCGAAGCTAATGCACTACCACCAGGGCTATTTACTCTTAGTACAATTGCTTTTACTTTATCGTTTAATCGCGCTTGGCGAACTGCTTTGGCAATGCGCTCCGAGCCAATAATGTACTCACTGCCTTCCCCGCCGCGAATTTCTCCTTGAGCGATAATTACTGCCACTCTTTGATCACTGTAATCGCTATTACCGTTTAAGTCCAATTGTTTGGCATATTTGGCAGGGCTAATGAAGTTCACCGAACTGAATTTTTCACTGCTACTGGCATCTACCAATAGGTCTTGTACCTTATCGTAATAAGCCAAGCCATCAATTAAGCCAATTTCAGCGGCTAGTTCAACGTCGGTAAGAAGGCTATCCGCTATTTGGTTAAGCTTTGTAATGCTGATACCTTTTGATTCAGCTAAATCACTTAGGTATGTGCCCCAAAATGAGTTTAATAACTCCGTCAACTGCATGCGGTTAGAGCTAGACATTTCATTTAAAAGGTAGGGTTCAACCGCACTTTTAAATTTATTACCTGTGGCTCTAAGTACTACGGGTTTAACCCCCAGCTTCTCTAAGGCTTTGCGGTAATAGGCAACTGAAGCACTTAGTCCCGAAAACTCTAATATTCCCTCGGGGTTTAAGTAGAAGCTATCAGCCACCGAGCTAATGTAAAGGCCTTTTTGGGTTAATATTTCACTGTAACCGTAGATGAATTTCCCCGAAGACTTGAAGTCTAAAAGGGCATTTCGAAACTCTTTAAGAGTAGCGTTGCCGGCCAATGGAATACCACCGTCTAAATAAATACCGATAATTTTAGGGTCTTCTTTGGCTGCCTTTAAAGCGCTAATAATACTGGTGAGGCCGTTGGCGCGTTCTGGCGTTCCCGAAAGGGGGTCGAATTGTGCGAAAGGGTTATTTTGTGCTCTATCTACAAAAGTGGCATTAAGATCAATACGGATAATGCTTTTGTCTTTTATTTCTAATTTGGGACTGCTGATCGAAGCAAGAGAGGCAAAAAGAAGAAATATTAAAAATAAGAGAAGGCCACCTCCAATTATGGAAGCAAGTAACATTTTAAGGAAGGATTTCATGGGATATATTTAGTTTTGCTATTATTTAGCAATATTAAGTATTTGTTCAGATTGATAAGCACAAAAAGGGAAGCACATTTACTGCTTGGAGGCAATTTAGGTCATGTTCGTGAAACATTTAGCAAGGCAGAATCACTTTTAGCTAATTCTTTCCAAGTTATAGGTAAGTCTAGTTTGTACGAAAGTGAACCATGGGGAATGGAAAGTGAAAATCTTTTCCTTAATCAGGTGTGGAAAATTGAGACTAATTTAGAACCGGAGGTGTTGCTAAATCAAATTCTGGCGGCCGAAAGTCAACTAGGTCGTGAAAGAATAGCTGAACCCGAGGAAGGTCATTATCTGGATCGCACTATAGATATCGATATTCTCTTTATAGGCGACCTGGTGTTAAATACCAATAAACTTATAATACCACACCCAAAATTACATTTACGAGCCTTTACCTTGCAGCCCTTAGCTGAGGTGGAGTCGGATTTTATACATCCCGTTTTGGGTGAATCCATTAGCAATCTTTTAGAAAACTGCAGAGATAATGTTAGAGCGCGAAAGCTTGTTGGAGGGTAAGTACATTGCCATTGAAGGGAATATAGGTTCGGGTAAAACCACTTTGGCTAAAATACTGGCAGAGCGATTAAATGCTCGGCTAGTGTTGGAGGAGTTTGAGGAAAACCCTTTTTTAGGCCGTTTTTATGAGGATAAACAGCGCTATGCCTTTTCGGTGGAGATGTCCTTTTTAGCCGATCGCTACCATCAGTTAAGCGCCCTGTCCACTACGCAGGATCTGTTCTTGCCTAATGTGGTGGCCGATTATGCCCCATTTAAAAGTTTGATTTTTGCGCAAAATAACCTGCCAGAGGTAGAGTTTCAACTTTATCATAAATTTTGGAAAATGGCATTAGGTAAAGTGCGTCAACCTGACTTATTAATTTTTCTTCAACGCCCAATTAAATCATTACTAAAAAACATTAATAATCGTGGACGCTCATATGAGGAAAATATGAGTGAAAATTATTTAATAAGGTTAAATGAAAATTATACTAGTTTTATTAAACAAAACTGGCAGTCGAATGTTTTGTGCCTAGAAGCGGATTCATTTGATTTTTTACAGTCTGAAAGCGATATAGACACTATAGTTGAAAAGGTTTTGGAGAAATACCTACAAAACTAATTTAAATTAAGCTTCCGCCTAAATTAGAATTGATAAAAAAAATTTGCATTTCAGTCACTTTTAGTACATTTGCATAGCATTAAAACATGCAAAACATAACCCACTTATATTTATGAAAAGAATAAATTTACTTTTCGGACTAGTTCTCTTTACCTTTTCTGCAACTGCGCAGAATGAGGAGGTAGTCCTAACAGAAGCACATCCAAGTAATTTTCGAACTTGGTCAATAGGTCTGAACGTTGGCGCAACTGCCTCTTTAGGAGATGCAGCTAGTTATTTCTTTGGCGAAGATGTTGCCAATCAACCAGCAGGGATTGGTGGTTTTGAAATCGGTGTTCGCGGACACTTAGACAAATGGTTTAGTCCAACTTTAGGTGTTTCAGGGTCAGCTGGTTTTCACTCAACTTCTGGCTCAGGTAGAAACACGTATTTTGAAGGAAACTACATCGACGCAGATTTAAGTTTAATGGTGAACCTTACCAATATGTTCCTTTATGGAAAAGATTATCAAAGAAAACACGCTTTGATTTTTAATATTGGTTTAGGAGCATCTTCTTTGGAAGCGGATGGTTTTGCACCAGATGGTACTTTGATAGGAAGTGCAGGTGGATCAGTTCAAGAAGACCGTACTTTTTTAACCGTATTCCCAATGGCTTTAAACTACAAGTATATGTTAAATGATACTTGGGATTTAGACGTTCTTTATAAACACACTTTCGCAACGATTGACGGTGCTGACGCTCTTTCTGTTGAAACTACTTCTTCAGACATGTTTGGATATTTAGGTGTAGGTGTTTCTTACAACTTTGGTGACAAAGAAAAGAAGAGAATTATTTACTATAGTCCTTTCGAAGGCATCTTCGCGGACATGAAGGAAATGAAGGAAGGTTTCGATAAACTTAGCAGTGACGATGATGGTGATGGTGTAAGTAACTTATTCGACGTAGAAAGTTCTACGCCAGAAGGGGTAAAGGTTGCTGCTAACGGAGCGCCTATGGATAGTGATAGCGATGGTATTCCTGATTATATGGATGCTGACCCATTTACTGCTAAAGGAGCGAAAGTTGACTCTGAAGGTCGTACTATCGATTCTGATGGTGATGGTGTAGGTGACTACATGGATGCTGAGCCAAATACTCCAAAAGGTGCTTTGGTAAACTTTAAAGGTATTTCTGTTGCTAGTGCTACTGGCGGCGGCGGTGTAGGAGCTTATCTTCCTTCTGTATTCTTTAACTTCAATAGTACTACTGTTACCGATGCAAACTACTTAAGATTAGCAGCGGTTGCTAGCGCACTAAAAGCTAATCCTAAAGTAAAAATTGTATTAACTGGACACACAGATGCAATTGGAGCAGAAGAGTATAATAAAACTTTAGCACAACGTCGTGCTGACGCAGTAGCTAAGGCTCTAACACAAGTATTTGGAGTAGATGCTGCACGTATCGAAACTAAATCAAGTGGCGAAACAGATCCTCTGGCGATGACTCGTAATAACATTAATCGTAGAGTAGACGTATCCGTAAAATAAGGTAGGTCTCAATATTATATTAAAAGGTTCCCAATTGGGAGCCTTTTTTTTTACTCAAGTGAGAGAGCTATTTAAGCTTTGTTCTGCTGTTGAGCAAGTGTAAATAGTTGCTTATGCGGCAGCTTTACCTTTACAAAGTCTTTTTAATATAATCCCATAATACAATTCCAGCACTAACAGAAATATTGAGGGAATGCTTAGTGCCAAACTGAGGGATTTCTATTGCGCCATCGCAAAAACTTAGTACTTCATCGCTTACCCCGCTAACCTCATTGCCAAAGACAAAAATCTGTTTCTTGTCCAAATTAGGTTGCCAATCATTAAGCACGATAGAATCTGTGGTTTGTTCTACTGCCCATATTTGATAGCCATCTGCCTTGAGCGCGGCTAAACTAGCCAGGCCTTCAGGCATCGCCTCCCAAGCAACGGAGTCAGTGGCACCCAGTGCTGTTTTCCGCATTTCCCGCACCGGTTCGGGGCTGAGCCCTCCCAAATAAATTTTCTCGCAACGAAAGGCATCAGCGCTGCGAAACACAGAGCCCACATTAAGAATGCTGCGAATGTCATCCAAAGCAATACTAAAAGGATGTTTTTCGCTTATCTTATATTCTTCTGCGCTCATTCTATTTAGCTCGCTCATGCGTAACTTTCTCATAGCTTATAAGTATTTTAGCCAAAGATCAAAAGTACTTTAATTGACATCGAAAAGTAAGCAAGAGACGCCTTTAATGCGTCAGTATAACGAGATTAAGACTAAGCACCCGGATGCTTTGCTCTTGTTTCGAGTAGGTGATTTTTACGAAACCTTCGGGGAGGACGCCATTCGTGCCAGTAAAATTCTTGGTATTGTTTTGACCAAGCGGGCCAACGGTGCTGCTGCAAAGATGGAACTTGCGGGTTTTCCGCATCATTCCTTAGATACCTATCTGCCGAAACTGGTGAGAGCGGGATTACGCGTAGCAATATGCGATCAGTTAGAAGACCCCAAGCAGACTAAGACCATTGTGAAACGTGGTATTACAGAATTAGTAACACCAGGCCTTACCACTAACGATCAAGTCCTGCAAAGCGGTAGTAATAACTTCCTCTGTGCTATTCATATAACCGGCGGAGTGCAAGGGATTGCCTTTTGCGATATTTCTACGGGTGAGTTAATGGTGGCGCAAGGAAGTCATGAATATATCGATAAGTTAATTCAAAGTTTAAGGCCCGCAGAGCTTATTTATTCACGCACTAAACGTGATGTTTATCATGAGCTATACCAAGGCAAGCATTACTCTTATTCATTGGATGATTGGGTTTTTCAAGAGGATTTTGCCCAACAAAGTTTATTAAATCATTTTCAAGTAAGCTCTTTAAAAGGCTACGGCATAGAAGATTTAAAAGAGGCAATTATTGCTTGCGGGGCGATCTTTCATTATATGAAGGAAACCCAGCATAATCGTTTGCAGCATATAAGTGCTATAAGCCGAATGGATCACGGCGACTATGTGTGGATGGACCGATTTACGGTGCGAAATTTAGAGATTTTCGATTCCAATGCGCAAAATGGGAAGTCATTGTACGATGTGATTAACTTCACCGTATCGCCCATGGGTTCTCGTCTTCTGCAAAGGTGGATGGCCATGCCGCTGCTCGATCTAGCGGAAATTCAAAAGCGTCAGGGAATCGTAGAGACTTATTATAAGTCTGTCGACCTTTTAGAGCAAACTCGCGATCATCTTTCTGAAATAAATGACCTCGAGCGCTTGGCGGTTAAGTTAAGTACTGGTAAGATTTCGCCTAAGGAATTGCTGCAGCTTAAAGAAGGAATAATACTTTGTAATGATGTAAAAAATTTAGGCACTGCGGTAGATGGCGCCTTAAATGACTTATGCACTAAACTCTGGTCTGGCCTCGATTTTATTGCTACCATCACGGATAGACTGAAAGAGGATCCTTCGAATAACTTTAGTAAAGGTGAAGTAATGCGTCAGGGCTTTTCGGCCGATTTAGATGAGTTACGCGAACTGGTTTATCACGGTAGAGATAAGCTTTTGGAAATCCAGAATCGAGAGAGTGAGGCGACCGGTATTAGTAATCTAAAAATAGCTTTTAATAATGTTTTTGGTTATTACTTGGAAGTGCGTAATAGCCAGAAGGATAAAGTACCAGCGGAGTGGATTCGTAAGCAGACTTTAGTAAATGCTGAGCGCTATATAACGCCAGAGTTAAAGGAGTATGAGGCAAAAATCTTGGGTGCGGAAGAGAAGATTCTTGGCCTAGAGCAGGCTTTGTACGAAGAATTACTAGAAGAGTGTCGCAAATCTCTCGCTAAAATTCAGGCTAACGGCCGTTTGGTAGCACAAATTGACTGCCTTTCCGCTTTTGCAGAATTGGCCAAAAAGCAGAATTATTATCGGCCTAATTTAAACGAAGGGACCGCTTTAGAGATTAAGGATGGACGTCACCCTGTTATTGAGCAGAGTTTGGCTAGTGGTGAAGAGTATATTGCTAATAGCTTAGACTTAAATCGCGAAGTGCAGCAGCTGCTAATGATTACGGGTCCTAATATGTCGGGTAAATCTGCCTTATTGAGGCAAAGCGCCCTTATCTGCTTGCTTGCGCAGATGGGATCTTTTGTACCCGCATCTGCTGCAGAGCTAGGTTTGGTAGATAAAATATTTGTGAGGGTAGGTGCTTCTGACAATATTTCTCAGGGCGAATCTACCTTTATGGTGGAAATGAATGAAACTGCTTCTATCTTAAATAACCTTTCGGAGCGGAGCTTAGTGGTTCTGGATGAGATTGGCAGAGGAACTAGCACTTACGATGGGATTAGTATCGCTTGGAGTATCGCGGAATTTCTGCATGAGCACCCTACCAAAGCAAAAACTCTATTTGCTACGCATTACCACGAGTTAAATGAGATGGCTAATTTGTTTGAGCGCATTCATAATTTTAATGTTAGTGTGAAGGAGGTGGGTGATAAAATCATCTTCATGCGAAAGTTAAAGCAGGGTGGTAGTGCGCATAGTTTTGGGATTCATGTGGCCAAGATGGCTGGCATGCCGAATTTGGTATTAAATCGTGCCGAAAAAATACTAGCAGAACTAGAAAGTAGCCGTGCCAAGGGAGATGATACTAAAACAGCGATAAAGCAAGCGAAGGATGATATGCAACTGAGCTTCTTTAAGTTAGATGATCCAATTTTAGAAGATATTCGGGTGGATATCCAGAATTTAGATATCAATACCCTTACGCCAGTGGAGGCATTGATGAAGTTAAATGAAATAAAGAAAAAAATAGGTCTATAATGTTGTGTGGTTTTTGAAAATCATATTATATTTGCCGTCCCAAACGCAAGTAGGGAAGTTCTTTTAAGAAGTCTAATTTTAAAATTAGCACAATGCGAGAGTAGCTCAGCTGGTAGAGCACGACCTTGCCAAGGTCGGGGTCGCGGGTTCGAATCCCGTCTCCCGCTCAAAACCCCTCTTCTGAGGGGTTTTTATTTAGGTTCGCCCTGGTGGTGGAATTGGTAGACACGCGGGACTTAAAATCCCGTGACCATTGCGGTCGTGCGGGTTCAAGTCCCGCCCGGGGCACAATCACAAATTTAAAACCCTTGTTAGTCAATAGATTAGCAAGGGTTTTTTGCTTTCTACTGAAACATAACTGAAACTTTTTCTTCATCTCTTTTCACCTATTTGCGTCTGTTTGAAACAAATCAGCAGTAAAGTTTCAGATATCCTATGTCATAAATCTAGAAGTATGTAAAATGACCAAGTTCATCTTGCATAGTGTTTATCATAGAAAGCATAGTTCTCTTCTCCTTAGCTCACCTTACACTAGAATTTACATCCTGCTTTGATACGTTATTTGCCCTATTTTTTGCTTTATTAAGTGAAACCACCACTGATATGGTAAACCTTAAATCCTGAAGTTTATCTTTAAATTCTGAAAACTTGCTAAACTAACATAACGAGTAAGTTATGGAAATTGCAAAATTCTCTATTTTTGTTAGTCATTAGACGTAAAGGTCAGAGTAGAGTTGAAATATATTCATAAATGAGGATAAGAAGGAGTACGCTTCAAATGAAACTCTTGAAATGGCAAGAGAGCGAATAACGGAACTGAAGGACTATAATAGCTTTCTTAAAAACGATATTGCAGAATTAAAAGAAAGCCAGTCTTTACTAAAAGAAGTAATTAAAAGCTTAAAAAAGGGAGCTTTACCGCCTCAAACTGGCACATAGGTGCGCAGGCCAACAGAACCAGATCAGAGGACCCAGCTTAGCGAAGCAGCGACTTAAGGTTGTATTGATTAACAAGTGATTAACTATAAAATTATGCTCCTAACATAATTAAAACTAAATAGGAGGGAATCTAAAGGTGGTAAATGGATAATCCATTAGGAGGGACGACACATTTTTAACCTTTGATTAATTTATGATGAAAAAGACACTGATTTTATGTTTCGCAATTCTGTCGCATCAATTAGTTGATGGCAAAACACACCGGATATGAACCACTTAAATGATACAATTCCTCTATTCGAAGACTCTGTTTCGAAAGAAACAATAATACATTACAACCAATATGCAGCAGAGGCTTTAGACCATTTTGGTCATAAGCCCGGTGAAAATTTTATCTTTGAGCACAATAAGGAAAAGACTGAGCTGGCTTTAGATTATGACATCTCGTTTCCTAGAAACCTAATGAAAGAAAGAAATGATTTGGCAGAGTTTGGCGCTTTAGCCTTATGTTTTTTTCAAATGTCAAATTTATTGGGTTATCAATATGTTGAACTTTCGGTAATAGGTACAGGCGTAGATTATTTTTTTTCTAAAGAAGAGGATGACGAAAACGAAGAAAACTTTCTAGCTAACGGTGTTTATGTTGAAGTATCGGGAATTATGTCAGAGAAAGAAAAGATTAATTACCGAATACGAAAAAAGCATGGACAAATAAAAAAAGGTAGTTTAAACAGACCTAACAGTTCTGTTTGCATAACTTCCTTCCCTGAGTTAAGAACGGTTAATCAAGCAAAAGATGAGTTTTAAGAAGATGCACCGCTTAGCAATGAAGCATTTTAGCAAGGCAGAGCTGCTTTCCAAGGAAGGTAGGGATGAAGATGCTTTTTCTTATTACAATCTAGCAGCTGACCTGGAGACGGAGGTAGCGGAATCTTACTTTGAAAAGGCTAAATCAGAACCAACCAGATCAATTCTAATTAGAAGTGCGGCATTCGTTAATTTAAAAGCCGGTAGGGTTGCTGAGGCCCAAAGATTCATTTATTTTGGTTTGCTTAACCTCACCGATGAAGTTATACTTAATGAGTTGAAGGATGCTTTAAAACTTTCTCTATTACTGGAGCATGGAAATGCAATTAAACTAAGCTCCGAATATTCCTATTTAAAAAAGCTTAAGGAGCACAGTAAGATTTATAGAATTGAGCCTGAAAAATCCGAATTTTATGGACAGGTTACAACCAATATGATTGTGGACTTTTTTAGCTCTATACATGATTCTTACGGTTCCTACTTGAGGGCAGCATTAACGAAAATTGAGCAGGTTAACCTTCAACCAAAGTTCATTGAATCTATCGTTAAAAATCAAACTGACTTTAGAGTACTAGGCAATTGGCAAGGTAGTTTTGAGGTTGAATTGGTAAATGACTTTGTACCTTATGGCACGTCAAAAGAAGTCAACAATGTCACAATTAATAGCTTGGATATTTTTACTCGTGATGTTCTCGAAAATCCCATGGACAATGAAGAAATAACTGAGATTAAAAAGCGCTATACGCAAGAAGAGGTTAATAACATTTATGGCCCTATTATTAAAGTTCGTTCCTCAGGTTCCGATTTTAAAATTGAAGTAGTTTCAAAAGACCGTACCCGGAGGAGACCAATTGCCAAGCTTAATAAAGATGTAAAGAAAAAGGTGATTACAAAGGTTTCGAGAGAACCAGGTAACATTACCTCACTTATAAGTACGACAGGGGCCTTAACGGAAGAGGGTAAGAAAATACACATACCAGGGTTCACTTTTAGCCCTAGCGAAGCAATGGGGTCTATTATACAGTTAAGGTCACCAAATAAAAAACTAACTCCATTATCCGAGCCTATTGCTATCAAGTTAAAACAAAATGCTCAAGATAAATATGACCTTTCCAGTCAGCTATCTCCTTCGATCCATTTTACAAACCTGGAAAACGAGCAAGACCTAAAAGAGGCACTGATTACTATGGAGTTAAGGCATTATTATAGAGTGAAGTTTTTACTAGAATCAGATGAGTTAAACGATAAAGATGTGAAAGAGCTGGATACATACAAGACCATTATAGGAGATGTGGAAAGCCTTTAACTTTAAGATGCTGATAGCGTCCTTAAAAAGGATATTGCTGAATCAAAAGTGAGCTAATTTTTACTAAAAGAGGAGAGCTTCACTCTTCTGAGTCCTAGTTCTATCTTCATTCAATTGTACAAAGCGTTAGGTCTAGTTCAAAAAGGCCTATGCCGACCTAGCCAAGGCGAAATTTACCCTAGTTCAGCGAAGCAAATAGTTGTTTTGCGAAGGGGATGAAAATAACGAAGAGGAGCAATAGCGTTTGATTTTAACTTGATATAAATAGTCGCTCCTTAGAAACTTCATAAACACATGTTATTCAATTACATATGTTGATAATTACTGGGTTTTTGATAGACTGAAATTGCAAGAAAAGTCTTATTTTTAGGTCTAATACTTGCAATTT
>Ga0306912_1000055_pt1 | contig 68562 bp, 96 predicted proteins | sample AntRauFillE10628_FD_190443 | JGI IMG/M metagenome (GOLD analysis project Ga0306912, IMG submission 190443) | Saline lake microbial communities from Rauer Islands, Antarctica - Metagenome Filla E10 #628 (v2) (version 2) | ecosystem: Environmental > Aquatic > Non-marine Saline and Alkaline >...
CTATCAGTATTATTTGTTGAGGTTAAAGATGAAGTATCCTCATGACTAAATTCAGTTCCAACTAGGTTGATTCCATTACCAGCGGTGTAGGTGGTGTTTGTATCTGTATTAATAACGATTTCATCTGCCGTTGTAAGTCCTGTTATGTGACCAAAGTCATCAACTTCAATATTTTGTATGTAAGTTCTATTAGAGTTATTTGTTGAGGTTAAAGATGAAGTATCTTCATGATTAAATTCAGTTCCTACTAGGTCGATACCATCACCAGCGGTATAAGTTGTATCAGTATCAACAACGGTTTCACTCGCTGTTGTAACTCCCGTTATGTGACCAAAACCGTCGACTTCAATATTTTGTATATAAGTCCTATTAGAGTTGTTAGTTGAGGCTAAAGATGAAGTATCATCGTGACTAAATTCGGTGTTATTCAAAATTATACCATCACCAGCGGTATAAGTTGTATTAGTGTCGGTCGATTCAATGGTGATGTTATCACCTGACGCACTTAATATAACATTAGAACCACCTATTAACCTGATATCATCCTGACTCGTATCACTACCACTCAACCTAATAATAGCGTCAGAACCAGAATTAATAACACTAGTAGCGTAAGTTGTGTTAGTATCGGTGTTCACTACTGTTTCAGTACTAGTGGTTAAATCAGTTATATGGCCAAAATCATCAAGTTCAATGGTTTGGATGTATGTTCTACCACCGTTAGTACTAGAACCTTGTGTGGAAGTATCCGCATGACTAAACTCTGCACCTACTAGGTCTATTCCACCACCAGCAGTATATGTAGTATCTGTATTAACAACAGTTTCTGTACCTGTTAATATATTGGTTATATGACCAAAATCATCAAGCTCAATACTTTGTATGTAAGTTCTATCAGCATTAACGCTAGAAGTCTCAGTTGAGGTATCATCGTGATTAAACTCGGTACCAACCAAGTTGATTCCATCACCAGCAGTATAAGTAGTGTCAGTATTAGTTGACTCAATGGTAATATCATCACCTGATGGCGTTAAAGTGATGTTATTACCAGCTACTAATGTAATGTCATCAGTCGTTACATCACTACCACTCAATCTAATAATAGCATCAGACCCAGAGTTTACAACACTAGTATTATAAGTCGTATTAGTATTAACAACTGTTTCACTCGCTGTTGTAAGTCCTGTTATGTGACCAAAATCATCTAGTTCTATGTTTTGAATGTACGTCCTACCAGAATTATTTGTTGAGGTTAAAGATGAAGTATCGGCATGATTAAATTCAGTGCCAATTAAATCAATAGCATCACCAGCGGTATAAGTTGTATTAGTGTCGGTAAATCCTGTTAGGTATCTACCATCCAAATTTTCAGTTATTGTATTACCACTCAAAGTGGTTAAAGTAAACTCACCAGTAGATGTATTAAATGAGACATCATTTACATAATCGTTGGTATCAACTAGCGTTTCATCTGCTGTTGTAACACCAGTTATATGACCGAATCCATCAACTTCAATATTTTGTATGTAAGTTCTATTAGAGTTATTTGTTGAGGTTAAAGATGAGGTATCATCATGACTAAATTCGGTGTTATTTAAAATTATTCCATCACCAGCGGTATAAGTAGTGTCGGTATCAGTTGACTCAATAGTAATTGTATCCCCTGACGCACTTAATATAACATTAGAACCACCAATTAAATTAACATCGTCTTCACTTAAATCACTACCACTCAACCTAATAATTGGGTTTGGACCAGAATCAATAACATCTAAATCGTAAGTTGTATCAGGTGTAGTTTCTGTGACTGCACTTAAACCCGTTATATGACCAAAATCATCTATCTCAAGGCTTTGAATGTAGGTCCTACCAGCATTTATACTAGAGTTTTGTGATGAAGTATCATCATGATTAAATTCAGTTCCTACTAACGTTAGACCACCACCAGCGGTGTAGGTTGTATCAGTATCATTAAAGTCGGCTGACAAAGTATCCCCACTCTGAGTCGTTAAGGTGATTGTTTTGACTGTGGTACCACTTACACTTATTGAATTTATTTTATCAGCGTAAGCTTCATTCCAATTAGTTATGTCTGTAGTTGTACCAGTCACATAAGAAGTACTATCCAAAGAACCATCTCCTTTAACGAACTGATTTGAGTTACCACCATCAGTTATAAAAGAATTAGCCGTAATATCATCGACATTTAAGACGTCTTGTTGATTTAAATTAATTGTTGAATTAGCGCCTTGATAAGGAATAAAGGTATCGTTTAAATCCAAAGTAAAAGTACCCCCACTTAATCTAGTAAACTCAAGAATATCGTTATTAATGGTTGCACCAGTGACGTAATCATTATCATCTGAAGAAGAGGAAGATGAAGGTATTATTGTAGTTAAATCAGGGGCGTTACCACTCCTCTCTAATGTTAATGTGTTATTTAGTTCATTATAGGTGACACCACTAATATCATTTCTATCAACACTCCTTATTTCACCTTCAGAATCTCTAGCCAGTACCTTACTTAACGAGTTATCAAGAGCGGGTTCATCAACTAAAATTAATTTTTCACTTCTGGTAATACCTTTAACATCGACCCATATAGTACGCTCACTAAAATCCAAAGAACTACCACTTAAAAGCGTGACTACTTGTGAATTAGTAGTACCCGTAAACTCACCTGTATTAATTTCTCTTATAGATGTAACAGTTAAATCAAATGTTACACCAGTATAATTTTCGTAAACAATATTACCATCTACCTCTATAAAGTCGTTACCTTCAAAACCTATTACAGTTTGTACATCACCGCTGTTTTCGTCAGTAATAGGAGTAATTCCTTCAACAGCAGGGTTCATCCTAGAATCACCAAAGAAGAATATGGTTTCTTGACTGTTACCAGAGAAGGTAGAGTTTATGTCGGCCAAAGTACCTATGGTTACAACAGTAGACTCATCAACACCACCAGTTAACGCACTATACGTCACACCAAACTGGGTACTACCAGAAAGTTTTGTATTAGTTAACTGAAATTGTTTGACTTGCCTATTATCTGAATAATCAACTTTGGTAACAAAAGCCATGAATATGTATTTTTATATAAATATTATCGTTTTCCTTTATATTTATATAAAAAGTGACTTATGCAAACTTTGAAGAAAAAAGATATTAAAAAATATATAGGTAAAATAGATAATAACGCTGAAGTTGAGTTAGATGAGCTAGTCAATTCGGTTGGTGGTAGTATTGGTAGTGATGATAAAAATTTGAACACTAGTCAAATAAAAACCGCACCACAAGCGACTACAGATGATTTTAACACAAAGGCGATTCAACCTAATAGGTACTTATTTAATGTAGATGCTGTTAATGCGGCAGGTAATGCGGTATCTACAGAGTCAATAGATAAATTAGCTAAAAATAAAATGTTAAAATTATTAGAAAATATATCTACACCAGACTTAAGTAAAACTGATACCTTAACAGATTTTAATAAAAACGATGTGTCGGACATAAACGAACTACCATCTAACGTAGCTAGAAAGGTAACTGATTTAATTGAGACTGTTGATAACAATAACTTAAGTAAAAACCAAGTTGAATTAATATTAAAAATCATAAATCAAAAATTAGAAAATAATGCCTAATAAAGATTTAAATAGCAAAGTTTACACTGTACCCGATAAGGTTTATAATAAAATCAAACAAGGTTTAAAAACCGTTGATATAAATGATAAGCAAGGTAAAGGAGTGAAAAGAGCTAAAGATATTGTAAATAATAGAGAGGTCTCATATAGTCAAATGAATAGACTTAAAAATTATTTTACTAATAACGATAATAATGATGATGAGTTTAAGTTAATTGGTGGTAAAGTAACTAAAAATTGGGTTGAAGACACTTTAAAGCAAGACACTGAAAGCATTAAGAAAGAAAAGAAAGTTAAAATGGATGGTGGTCTGGAAAACCAATTCATTAAAACACATGAAAAGGATAATGATAATGCAAACCCAACAAATCCAGACGGCGGCCTTATTGACGTCACCAAAGGTAGTACTTTTGATAAAGTAATGACTGGGGATGAAGTATACAAATCTAGTGATAGAAAAAATGAGGCGTATAATAGAGAAATAAAATCTATTAAATATTTAATAGAGTACATGAGTAAATAAAAACAAATATTATGGCAAACGAATTAGAAAAAGCAGCTAATGCAGCTAGACAACAATTAATTACAAACAACACTTACAATAACTTTGGTTTAAGTAATCAGTATTCATCAACTCACACAAGAGCTAGAAGTGATGAACAAACACCTATTTATGGTAAAGGAACAGGTATACCATTTGATACGTATAATGGTGGTGGTGCTTATGACATTTTTGGTGCTCCTAGTATAGCTGGTTCTGGTAGAATCGCTAACGTAGCAACAAACACCTACAGTGAAGAGAATAGTTACACAACACCTAATACTGAAGGTAACACAGGTCAAGTAATTATAGATTAAAAATATGTTAAAGCTTTACAATTTATATGAACAAGTTATATTAGAAGCAACTGAAATCGAAAAGGTTATGGATGCTATTGAGAAACACTACACCGTAAATATTAAATATAATAACGGTAAGAATGATGGGTCTCAAAATATGAAAAGGTATTGTGAAGTTTATAATTTTGGTACAACCTATGGTAATAACAACGCAATAAGGGTTTACCAATTGTCAGGACCAAATGGTCGTGGATGGAAAACACTTAGATTGGATAGAATCGTCGAGTGGGAACCAACTAACTTTAAATTTAACAATCCAGTTTCTGATAGAGCTGGTAGTGATGCGGAAGATTTCAAACCACACGATAAAACTCTAAGTTTTGGTGGTGGTGTAACAATATCAAATTTTAATAAGTAAAGAAATGAGTGAACAAAAAACTAAATTAATGGAAATGCTTAGTGGTGCTAAGCAAGTAATGGATAAAGTCAACGATAGTAATTTTAAAGTTGACCCAGAGAAGGTTAATAGAAGTATGGCTCAAAGTGGTGAGTTACTTGAAAGTCTACCTGAAGGTGCTACACCACAACCCACACCTCAATACACCAATAATGCTTCTCAAAGTAGTGGTCAATATAAAAACCTAGGAACTAGTAAAATGCCTGATAATATAAAAGAGGCTATGATTAATAACCCAATACCTAAAATGGATATGAACCCTGATGGTAATCCATCATTTTCATTAGAAGATGTTCAAGAGTTATTAAATAAAAACCAACAACCAACAGCTCAACCTCAGCAGAGTCAGCCGCAGACACAAACGCAAACTAATCAAGTCAATGAATCCTACATCACTAACTCTAGTGGTCAGAGATTAATTACTATGACTGAGGCAGAGTTAGATAAGAAGATAGACGATGCTTTGATGAATTTTATGTCAAAAACATTTACTAAAAACTTAACAGAGAATACAATTAAAAAGACAATAAATACCTTAATAAAAGAAGGTAAATTGAAAGTTAAGTCAAAAACTAAGTAACTTATATACTAAATATAAAATCAAACCTCACTCAATAGTGGGGTTTTTTTATGTTAAAAAACTCTACCTAAACACTTTACTTAATACTATATTTTTAGTATGTTTAACGAAGAATTGAACTTAAGTATATGGAAAAAACAAATAGCAAAAAGATTAAGGTCCTTGTAGTACCTTCTGACCGAACTGGTGTAAGTTATTATAGGTCAACTAAACCTCACGTACATCTAGAACAAATGTACCCAGAAGAATTTCACGTAGATATAGATTACGAACCTCAATTAAATAACGATGAGTGGTTGAAGCAATACGATATTATTCATTATCATAGAACGTTAGGTGATTATGGACATATGGAAGATTTAGTTAAACATTTAAACTCACTAGGAATAGTTACTATAATGGATTTAGATGACTATTGGTTACCTGAGATGAGTCATCCAGCTTATCACATAATAAAAAATAATGATTTGGATGTAAAGATACGTAATAATATTAAAACAGCAGAAAACGTAACTACAACTACATCCATTTTTGCTGACGAAATTAAAAAGGTTAATAAAAGCGTTAAAGTTTTACCTAACGCTATTGACCCTAATGAAAAACAATTCATTCCTAACCCTGAACCTTCTGATAAAATAAGGATAGGATGGTTAGGTGGTAGTAGCCACTTAAATGATTTACAACTATTGAACAAATTAGTAACTAAATTGAAGTCTGATGGTTTATTAGATAAAATACAATTTGTTATTTGTGGGTTTGACATTAGAGGTAAAGTTAATATGATTAATAAAGAAACTGGCGAAACCACACAAAGAGATGTTAAACCAGAGGAAACAGTATGGGTTCAATATGAAAAAATATTCACTGATAACTACAGTACAATAAGTCCTGAATACAAAGACCATTTAAATAGATTTGTCACACAGGAATTCGAAGGCGTAGAAAATGAACCATACAGAAGAGTATGGACCAAACCAATTAGTAGTTATGCAACCAACTACAATTTATTTGATATATCTTTAGCACCTTTAGTTGATAATACTTTCAATAAAGTTAAAAGTCAATTAAAGGTCATTGAAAGCGGGTTCCATAAAAAAGCATTGATTGCTCAAAACTTTGGACCTTATACTTTAGATGTCGATAACGCATACGTTAGAGGTGGTGAGATTGACACAAGTAAAAATGGTTTTCTAGTTGATTCACATAAGAATCATAAATCTTGGTATCAGTACCTTAAAAGACTCATTCAAGAGCCAGAAATGATAAAAACTTTCGGTGACAATCTTTATAATACGGTAAAGGACAAATATAGTTTAGATGTTGTAACAAAAGAAAGGGCTGATTACTATAAGAAATTATTAAAAGAAAAATAAAATGGAAATATTAAAGAAAATAGGTCGCTATTTTAAAAACTTGTTTTACACCATTATAGGTAAAGAAGTAAAACCTGAAGATAAGGAAGTTGAAGAAGAAAAAATACACGGACTTTTTACTGAAAATAACGTCAAACGAATAATTTATTTAAATGAAAAATTAGATGGTATTAAAAGCGATAATCTAACTGAATCTGAAAGAGAGTTTATTGAAAATAGAATTAAAATAAACCATGAAAAGGTCATGCAACGAAAATATGGTAAAGCGTTAAATTCACCACCTGAAGAATTAAAAGAAGCTATTGAAAAAGATAATGATTTGGACTCACTTATTATGGATAGAAAAATGCGTGGATTAAATGATATATCTGAAGAACAATAACCTTGTCTAAAAGTGTTTAAAATAGTATATTTGATTAAAATAAATTAATATGAGTTTAAAAAAGAGTAAAATTGTCTCTAATACTAAGAAGTATGTAGAGACAGCAAAGGAATATGGGTTCTTGACACCTGAGTTAGAAGATTTCTTAGGTAGTGACTTTATTGAAGCACCAGCTTCAACTTTAGTTAAGTTACATAACGCATTTGAAGGAGGTTTAATTGACCATACTTTAAGAGTTATGAAGCATGGTTATTTAATTAATGAAAATAACCTTATTGATGAATTGAAAATTGATGAGGTTTCTTTATTTAAGATAATCTTGCTTCATTCAATAGGTAAAGCTAAATTATACATTCCAGAAACTTCAGATTGGCATAGAGAAAACCAAGGTAAGATGTATAAATTTAACGAAGACCTTATATCAATGAGAGTTGGTGAACGTTCAGGTTATTACGCTCTTAGTAATGGTGTCGAATTAACTGAAGAAGAATACGCTTCTATTATTAACTTTGATAAATCAGGTGATACACAATCTGAATGGTATAACACTACCGCTGGGGATGTTTTAAAAATGGCAGTTAAATTAGCAATCATGGAAGAAAAGAAGATTGCAGAAAGAAATCAAGATTAATATGGAGTTTAAAGAATTAAATGAAAAGGTAATTGAATGGGCTGATAATAAGGGAATCCTTAACAGCGCCACACCTAAAAGTCAACTTGGTAAAACGAAAGAAGAGGTTGAGGAATTGACTGAAGCTTTGGAAGCGCAAGATGAAGGTTTATTTGAGTTTGTAAACTCAAAAGGTGAAACTAAGAACACCGATTTTGAAATAGAAGATAGTATTGGTGATATTCTAGTAACATTGATAATTCAAGCTAAGATGCAAGATATTGATATTGTAAAGGCCTTAGAATTAGTATATGATACAATCTCAAAAAGAACTGGTAAAATGGTTGATGGGGTTTTCGTTAAAAATAAATAAATAATTAGTAAATGATAAGTATAGTATTCTGTACCAGAGAACATAACCAAAAGCATATAGACCACTTAAAGAAAATGGCTGGTCACCCTAAAGTTGAAGTAATTGAATATATAAACAATGGAGAATCCTTAACTAAAGCTTATAATAAGTTGCTAGATAAGACTAAGTTCGACATTGTTGTTTTTTGCCACGATGATATTGAAGTTAGAACGAAGCAAATGGCTAAAAAGATAAAGAGACATTACGATAAGACTGATTATGGTATATTGGGTGTTGCTGGTACAAAATACTTACATTCAAATGGTAAGTGGTGGACGGACCCAAAGTCCATGTACGGGCGTGTATGGCATTCACACAAAGGTAAGCAATGGGAATCTAAATATAGTGAGGACTTAAATAAAGGGGTTGGAGATGTTGTTACAGTAGACGGTGTTTTCTTTTCTGTGATGAAATCTAGACTTGAAAAAAGATTTAACGAAGACGTAGAAGGGTTCCATTTCTACGACATTGATTTTTGTTTTAGAAACTTTTTAGATGGTGTTAAAGTAGGAGTGCATACAGATATTTCAATCACTCACATGTCCATAGGTGAAACAAATAATGAATGGGAAGAGAATAGAAAGAATTTTGCTGAGGAATATAAAGATAAATTACCTATCAAAATAGACAGAGAATTTAGCGACAATCATAGCTTTAATATAATGATTAGTTGCATTAACTTCAACAGTTACACGGGTTCCGAATTGTATAATTACGAACTGGCCAAAGCACTAGTTAAAAAAGGACACAACGTTACTATATGTTCTAACATAGGTGGTAAAATAGCACAACAAGCCTTAACACACGGAATTAAATTAGTTGACATTAGCGAACCCTTAGGTTTCAAAAGAGGTGATGGTAAATGGCAAATACAAGGTAATGACGGTAAATTAACACCTTCCGAAGCAAACAAGCTATATAGAGTAGGTCAAGTTAATATTGACATAATTCATTCAAGTCACACACCAGTAACAAAATTAATGGCTAAGATATACCCTGAGATACCAATAGTGTCTTCAATTCATTCTGAAGTTATTAGTTTAGAACACCCAGTTTTATCTGATAACGTTAAGAAATATATAGCTATCAGACCTGAAATAAAGGAGTATATCACTAAAGAGCACGATATACCTGAGGAAAAAATAGAAATCATTTATAACCCTATCGATGAAACACGTTTTAAACCTGTAGAGGTTGATTCTAAGACCGACAAGAAGATTACTCTGTTTGTAGGGACGATTGACTATCTTAGAAAAGATATGCTCTTAGACCTCATTAAAAGAACTAAAGAAGAAAACGGTGAGTTGTGGGTAATAGGTAAAGAAAACGGTATTAATTTTGACGACATAGCTAACGGACAAGACCACGTACTATATCTTGGTATTCAAAGTAATGTAGAAAAATATATGAATATGGCCGACGAAACCGCTGGAATACTTTTAGGTAGAACCACCATTGAAGGATGGATGTGTGGTAAAGGTGGTTGGATTTACGACGTTGATAACAAAGGTAAAATAAAAGGTAAAAGCTTTCACGAAGTTCCAGAAGATATTGATAAATTTAAAAGTGGTGAAGTGGCTGATAAAATACTAGAAGAATATAAAGAAGTTTTAAAATAATGACAATAAGAGTTTTAATATTAAACTTAAATAACTTAAATTTTATAAGGGACTGTGTTTCAGATTTGAGAGCGCAGGCCCATTTTAATTTTAAAGTAACCATAATCGACCAAGATTCAACTGAAGAAGGTAATAGAGAATTTTTAGAGTCTATAAATGATAGTAGGTTTGAAATTATTTTTAACGAAAACAATGAACCAGTTAATAAAATGTGGAACTGGTTTGCCAACACCTACGATGAAGATTTGTTATGTTTTTTAAACAACGATGTAAGAATACCAAAAAACTTTATTTTAGATACTATTGAGACCTTCCACAAAGAGGAAGAAGTTGGTATTGCTGTTCACGCAACAAATCACCCTCATTACAGCCATGTTAAATCTAAACTAATGTATACTATTGTTCCCAAATTTAAATACATGCAAGGTTGGGATTACACAATAAGAAAAGAATGTTTCACGCAAATACCAGAAGAATTAAAAATATATTGCGGTGACGACTTTTTATTTCACCAAACATATTTAAAAGGCTTTGATTTAGCATACATAGTCAGCTCTCCGATAATACACTATGAGGGTCAATCTAAAAAGTTCATGAGAACTACTGGTGTGGAGGATATAAAAACCTATAAAGATTTAGGTTTTAAACATTATTTAAAAATAAATTATGAATTTAGTAACATAAAACCAACTTACAAAGAATTTAAAAATTAAAATGCAAAAAATTGAAGAATTATATAAAGGTTATAAATCAAAACCAATAGTCTATAAATCAAAAGACATTTATGAACACTTACCTGTTATACGCAAGTACGCTAGTGAAGTTGACCATGTAACAGAAATGGGCGTTAGATGGGGTGCTTCTACTATTGCAATAGGAGTCGCTAACCCAAAGAAAATGATATCATATGACATTACTAAAACATATGACATGTTGAAAGTTGTAAGCTTATTAGAAGCATCTGAAATAGATTTCAGTTTTATTCTAGGTGATACACTTAACATTGAGATTGAAGAAACTCAAATGTTATTTATTGACACGCTACACACCTACAATCAATTAAGTAAAGAATTGGAGTTGCACGAGGGTAAGGTAACCAACTACATCATCCTACATGACACCGAAAGCTTTGGTAGGAAAGATGAAAGTATATACTCACATGCCTCACAAACATTGAAAGAAATGAAAAAGGGTAAAGTTGGTCTAATGACAGCGGTCGAAGATTTTTTAGAAGTAAATAAAAGTTGGGTTATTGAAAAACATTATAAAAATAATAACGGTTTAACCGTATTAGCCAGAATTTAATAAAAATTGATATGAAAACTAGGGTCAATTTTTTTGATTTAGGTATGTTTGATGGAGCTGAATCCTTAATGTTTTTAGAAGATATTAAAGGTTTAAATGTTGACCCATACATTTATGGGTTTGAGGCGTATCAACCGTTTTACGAAAATATATGTGAGTTGTTTAGTGATAACGATAACAATAACGTTAACATAAATAATTTAGCAATTTCTAATAGTGATTCCTATGTTAAACTTTTTTTAGAAAAAAGCGGACAAGGAAATTCGATATATGAAAGTAAAAATAATGTCGATACTAAAAATTTTATTAAAGTTAAAAGTGTTTCATTCGCTGATTGGGTAATTGAAAATGTACCAAATTATAAGGACCATTTTAATATATTAAGATTTAACATAGAAGGTGCCGAATTACCACTTATGGAAGACATTATAGATAAAAAGATTCATAAAAATTTTAAGATTTTTTTAGGGTCTCACGTTGGTGTGGATATTAAAAAAGTGGGTGAAATAAAGGATAAATTTAATTATTATGTTAACCTATTAAAAAGTAATAACATAAATATTGAGCTATATTGTAAAGACTTAACAACTAGTAATGTGAATTTACATAATTTAATTAAAGAAAACTTAAAATGATTGCAATATATAGCGCTATTTACGGAAATAAAAATAAAATACTTGAAGTACCTGAAATTGATGGTGTTAGTAACATAATGTACACAGATTACGACATTAACTCTAAGTACTACAAAGGCTGGGAAATAAGAAAGTCTAAAGGTGAAGAATTTAATAGTAGTGTATTGAATGCCAAACAATTTAAACTTTTACCACATAAATTCTTACCTGAGTATGATACAACAATTTGGGTTGATGGTAGTATTAAAACTAAAAATATAGTCGAATTCATTGAATTGTATAATAAAAATGAAATGGTTGTTTTTGACCATAATCACACTACATTTGATAAAAGAGATTGCATATATGACGAAGCTAAAGTGGTCATGTCTCAAGGTTTAGATAAGAAATCAACAATCAATAAACAAATAGGTGAGTATAAATCAGAAGGATTTCCGAAAAATAATGGTTTAATATGTGGCGGGGTTTTATTAAGAAAGAATACAGACTTAATTAATAAAATTATGGATGAATGGTGGAGTGAAATTATAAAAGGAAGTTTTAGAGACCAATTATCATTTAATTATGTTGCTTGGAAAAATGATTTTAAACCACACTATATAAAAGATGACATTAGGTCAAACAAATATTTTAAAATTAATTAAATGAGTAAAAGAACTGCAATTTTTAGTCTAGCACCCCATGATAGACATAACTACGGTGATGTATTATATGGTAATTTATTAAACAAACTTTATGCTGATAAAGACGTTGACTTTTATTATGTTGGGTTGGTGGACATTGATATGACAGAGTTCGGAGGTGGGGTTGTTATACCAGTCAGTAAGATGATTGAAATAAGTAAAAATTACACTGATGTTACAATATACGTTGGAGGTGGTGAGGTTTTAAACTCTGCTTATGGTGGTTTAAAGTCTTTTATGGACGATAACCTTAAAAAATCAATAGACAGAACCTTAAGATATCCTTTTATAGTGGATAAATCATTGTTTGATTCGGATATAAATCTTAGCGTTAAGTTTATATCATTTGGTGGTGTAATGCCAAATGCACCACAAGTAGCTAAATTATTTAATGAAAGTGATGTTGTATACGCTAGAGACTCACTGACATCTTTCCTAGTGAAAGAAAAAGGTGTTAAAGATGTAAAAACATTCCCAGATTTAGGTCAATTCACTAGAGAAATACTAAACTTAGAATCATTAACAAATGATTTATTTGATGACTACGTTGTTATTCAAGTGGGTAAAGGTAAATTTGAGTCCAAGGAGGTGTTGAAGAATGAAATAATAAAGTTAAGTGAAGTAGAAAACGTAATACTATTACCAGTGGCTTATTGTAACGAACATGACGACGACAAAATATTGGCTGAGTTGGAAAAAGAAATCAATCTACCCAACGTCAAATTATTTAAGGATAAAAACATAATCAATATAACTAAGGTAATTGCTAATAGTAATATGTGCATTGGTACTAACCTACACTTAATGATGGTAGCTAACAGTTACGGGGTTAAAAATTTACCACTTAACAGTGTCAAGAAAATTGATAGGTATCAAAACACTTAGCATGAAACTAAGGTTAAATGTAATGAGAACAACCTTTTAGAGAAGTATAAAGAATCAATTAATAAAGAGTACAAGTTTTTCGAAAAATATAATGTTTCAGATTTAAAAAAAATAATAGGCATATGATAGATAAATTTAAAAGAAAAATGGCTATGCTTTCATTAGCATTGTCTAAAGTAGAAAAATCTTCACTCAATAAAGAGTCGGGTGGGTTTGATAGCGAAAGCTTATTATCTCAAACTATGAACCAAGGTACCATGGCCGACGCCTTATTAAAGGGTGAAATAACGACTGAAGTAAAAGATTTAAGGTGGAGAACTTATAAAGTATTAAATGAGAGTGAAAATTTTAAAACTAAGATAAGTGGTTATGACGAAGACGGTATACCAATAACTGAAACTACTACTTCCGAAAAAAGAAACCTTAAAAAGGTTAATGTTGATTCGTATGACGATTATGAAGTTGAGTTAGTTATTAATAACGAGGAAACAACAAAATCTACATACGATGAAATATCTAATGAAAGTCTAAAAATTTTAAAGGAAAAAGAAATTGAAGAATATGAAAAAAACAACGATAAATTTGACCTTATTGGAATGGAAGGTGACGGGTCAACGGTAGGTGAGATATCATTTCACGATATGGTGTCTGATATGAAAACTGGTAGGTCAATAAACATTACCAGAGAATTAAAACCTAAATTTGAAATTGAAGAGTACGCTAAAAAATTAGTGATTAGGAATATAAATGATGAAAGTAAGTTATTAGAGTTTTATATTTCTAAATATCCTGACGAATACAACAGAAAAAGTAGATTGATGTTGAGTGAGGTTAAAAAGATAAGTAAAAACCCTAGAGCTGTGAATATGTTAGATATAAACGGCGTTGATTTTATAACTGATAGAGCAATAGGCGCCGATAATGGTATGGAATATTCTTATGTTATAAATAAATTTGACAAAATAATTGAACACAATGGTCACTATGTGTTAAAGTTTTTAGCCACACCAGAAGTCAATGGTAGATTCATTTTTGATAAATACAGGCAAGAAGCTTTAGAAGAGCGTTATAGGAATAAAGAGAGTAAAAAATCTAGTTAATGGTTTAGTTTTTATTTTTTATACATATATTAAATGCGAGGTTAAAAAAAGCCTCGCATTTTTTTATGGCAAAGAGACAACCAAAAAAGACAGAAAAAACAGAAAGGGACCAAAAGGCTACTAGAAGTAAGCCGACAAGTAAGATACTAACTAAAAGAGTTCCCTTAAAGTGTAAGAATGTTAAACAAAAAGAATATGCTAATTTAATTAAAGAAAAAGAAATCATATTCTGCTCAGGTCCAGCTGGTGTAGGTAAAAGTTATGTGGCAATGGCCGTAGCTTTGAAACTACTTCAAGATGGAGATAATTCATTCAATAAGATATTAATTGTTAAACCAGCTGTAGAAGCTGAAGAAAACCTAGGTTTCTTACCAGGTGATTTAAAAGAAAAGATGGCACCTCATATGGCATCATCAATTGATATCGTAGACAAAATAATAGGTAAACCAAATAGACTAAAATTAGAAGAGTCTGAAGAGATTATGATTGAACCGCTGGGCTTCCTTAGGGGTAAATCAATTGATAATTCCATATTGGTTATGGAAGAAGCTCAAAATATGTCACCTTCTCAAATGAAAACTCTATTGACAAGGATAGGGTATGGGTCTAAATACATCATCTCAGGTGATATGGACCAATCAGATAAATACAAAGACAGTAAACAAAGTGGATTATATGACGCTATCAATAGACATAAGTTTATTGAAGAGTTAGGGTTTTTTGAATTTAATGAAAACGACATTGTAAGAAATCCATTGATAACCAAAATGCTTATCAACTATAAAGTAGAAAATAAAGTAATGGATAAATAATAAAGACATTCTGTTCACTTTAGACAAAAAATACGTACAATAATAATATGAAAATAGGAATAACATTATTCACGTTTAAGATGTGATATGAGATAATCTTTATTAGTCCTTTTTAAATGTTTGTAAATCCTCAATTCATTTTTTCTAAAATCCGTTAAATTATTATATTTATTTATAATTTTTTTTAATTCATTTATTGTTAATTTAATATTAGACTTTTTATCAGGCATATGTTTAGCGGCTTCATCAACAATTTTAAGTTTCAACAACATTCTATATTCTTTCTTATGTTTATTTTTAAATTCATTAAACGAATTATATTTTTTACATAATTTAAATAATTTTTGTTTATTATATATTTTATTATATACATTATTTATTTTTATTTTGTTAACATCATCTTCTCTTAAAGTTAAGTCAGTGGTTTTATTTATTAGTTTAAGATTATCATTAATTTGTTTCTTAATATCTTTAATATAATTTCTACTTTTTTCGTAAATATGAATCAATGTGATATTTTTATTCTTGGTTAAAGATATTTTTAATTCATCATTATTTTCTAAAGTATGCCAATATTTACCCTGATACTCAAAAGCCAATTTATATTCTTTGTAATATAAATCTAGTTCATATGGTTTAATTATTTTTCGATTGTTATATGATGCTTTTAAATTTAAAAGTTGATTCATTAAGTCTTCTAAAATCATCTGTGGGATACTATATTTAAATGGGGTCATATGAGACGTTAATTCATCTAAATAACCTTTTAAACGAGCAGATTGATAAGCTGGCTCATCAAACTCTTTTAATTCTCTTATTGAAGTATATTTATTAAAAATTTTTTTTAATTCATTATAATTTAAATCTCTATAACCTAGATTTATTTTAGTTTTGTGACCTTTTTTATTTCTACATAATAAAAATTTTTCACTTTTTTTTAAACCCAATCTATACCCTTTATTGTCAATTGAAGATTTAGACTTATTCAAAATTGTTGCTATTTCTAAATTAGTTTTATTTGAATAAATTTCTTTTAATTTCTTTTCTTGCATTGTAGTCCACATAATAATCTCTCATTTATAATAATATTATAACCAATTTTCACTAAAAGTGAATAATAAATAAAAAGATATACCTTTTTTATTTTTAGGTGGTATATTAAAAATAAAAAATGGCTCAGATAGGAATAACATTAAACGAAGTAATTAGAGACTATGTAGGTCAACTAAAGTACGTTTATAAGAAATATTACGGTGAAGATTTAGAAGATGTTAAAGTAGAAGACTTTGACTTAGCCAGTTTTTTCAAGTTTGACTCACAGGAAGCTTTTCATAAGTTTCTATATAGCGAGAGTCCAATGGAAATATTCGCACACGCTGACCAATCATATAAAAATGTCGGTCCAATTCTAAACAGTTTTATTAACGACATAAACGACTACGAAGAACACGAGGTTATATTATTAAGTAGAGACGTACATAAAAGTAGACCCGCAACACTATTCTTTTTATCAAAACTAGGGTTTACTGGTAATAGCATTAAATTCGTGCTTGATACTAAGAAATTATGGGATGATGTAGATGTTTTAGTTACAGCAAACCCAGTAGCTTTAGATAGTAAACCTGAAGGTAAAATTTCAGTTAAAATCGAAGCAACTTACAATGAAAATACTGAGTCTGATTATACATTAGAATCAATATTAGATTTTATAAATAATGAAGGGCAATTTAAAAAAATAATGAATAATGATTAAAATATTTGGAGATTTATATTACATCGACTTTGAAAAGTTAGATGCCTTTGTGGCTGATGGTCAAAAAGAGAATGTATTTAAAACAGTGGATAAAGAATATAACTATGATAATGAATTGGTAAAGACGAAAATAATTGAAACTGCTGAACCTACCACTAAAGAAGTTAACGTCGTGAGATATGAAATAATTAGAAATTTCATTGACGATATCTCAATGGCTGGTGGTACAAGTGACGAACATGATGAAATGTTGGGGTCTAATAATCTAATTAAAACCGATGTAAAATTTAAATTAGCGTATAATACTCTAATTTTTTATAAGATATTAAAAAAAATTGATTAAAAAAATGGAAAACGAAAAAAAACAAGTACAAGTAAAAGAATTTATAAGTAAAATTGATAATAAAGATTTTGGTTTATATTTCTTTACTTTGGATACAAAAGGTAACCCAACTGCTGGTATTGCTAATATATACGAGCACGTTAAAGTCTTAAATGATTTAGGGTATAAAGCTCATATATTACACGAAAAAGATGACTATCATGGCGTTGAAGAATGGTTAGGTGAAGAGTACGCTAAACTACCACACGTTTCAATTGAACAACAAAATTTAAAACTAGTTACAATAGATTACATTATTGTACCTGAGATTTTTGCTAACGTAATGGAGCAAGTAAAAGACTTCCCATGTAAGAAAATAGTATTTTCACAGTCCTATTCTTACATCTTAGAATTTTTACCAATTGGTAATAGGTGGGATTTAAACTTTGGCTTTACTGATGTAATCACAACATCTGAAAGACAGTCAGAGTACATCAAAGACCTATTTCCAAGTATCGACACTCATATCATACCGCCGTCAATACCTGAGTACTTTAAAACGACTGATAAGATTAAAAAACCGATTGTCTCTATTGTAACTAGAGACCAGAAAACTGCACTAAGATTGGTTAAGTCGTTCTACTTACAACATCCAATGTATAAATGGATTACGTTTAGAGAACTTAGAGGTTTACCTAGAAAAACGTTTGCTGAGCAACTAGGTGAGTCTTGTCTAGCTATATGGGTTGATGATGAATCCAGTTTTGGAACATTCCCTATTGAAGCTATGGAGTGTGACACACCTGTTATAGGTAAGATACCTGCTATGATTCCTGAATGGATGGAAGACGATAGTTCGGATGAACAACAAATTAGTTTGAAAGATAATGGTGTTTGGACTAATAACGAATTATCTATACCTAATTTAGTGTCAGAGTTCATGAGAGTATGGTTAGAAGATAATGTACCTAATACCTTAATGGAAGGTGTTAAAAAATCTAAAGGTCAATACACTGAAGATAAGCAAGTTGAAAATATCAAACGTGTATATGGTAATCTAATTGCTAATAGAAGAAGTGAGTTTGAAGCACTTATTGATATAACTAAAGAAAAAGAAAAAGAAAACAAAGATGAAAAATAAAAATGATATCACAGTAATCACGCCTCTTTATAATGTGGACGAGACTTTACTTAATAATGCTATCAAGTCGATAGCAATGCAAGAAACAAAACCAGATACGGTAATGTTTGTTGTTGGTACCGATAAAGACCATGGTGTTTTATCTGATTTAATGAAAAATTACGATTTGAATTTTGATGTTATTAAACATGACAAATCAACTGATTTTCAAGCTCAAATGAATCTAGGTGTTGAAAATTGCAAAAGTAAATGGTTTATCTTTTTAGAGCAAGACGATGAGTTAAGTGGAAAATGGGTAAGTAACGTTGTGAAGTATAGAGAAGTTTATACTGACACTCAAATATTTCTACCAATAATATTAGACGTGGACCCTCAAAGCAATTTTATTGGGTTCACTAACGAAGCTGTATGGGCATCTCAATTCTCAGATGAAATGGGTGTGTTGGATAATGCTGCACTATTGAGGTATCAAAATTTTAATATGGATGGAATGGCCATGTTAAAAGAAGCATATCAAGAATTCGGTGGACTTAAAGAAAGCATGAAATTGAGTTTTATAAGTGAATTCCTATTAAGGTTTACATTCAATTCATGTAAAGTGATGATTATCCCTAAATTAGGGTATAAACATCTAAATGACAGAGAAGGTAGCTTATTTAACTCTTATAAAAAAGAGTTAACGCCAGATGAATCAAGATGGTGGTTATCTTTGGCTAAGAAGGAATATTTCCACGTCAATGACAGAAATATCCTTTATGAAAAAACAGAAAAATCTTAATGGCAAAAAAAAGAGGACGTAAAAGAATCAAAGGTTTATATTTTGGCCCTGAAGAAGAGGAAGCCGTTGTTAGGTTTTTGAATGAAGAAGACCCTATTAAAAGAGATGAAATTTATAATAAGCACTTAAGAGCTGCTTTTAATACAATGATTGAGTCTATTATTAGACGTTATAAATTATATAGGAAAACTTATACTTTTGAAAACCTACATGGTGACACACTCTCTTACCTTATGTTAAAAGCTGATAAATTTAAACCAGAAAAAGGTAAAAGAGCTTACTCGTATTACGGAACTATATGTAAAAACTATATATTAGGATTATTGATTAAAGATGAGAAGAATATGAGGCAGACGCTGGAGTTCACGTCATCAATTAATAAGGTGCATGAAAAGGACGAGTTTATTTACCATTTATCGGATACCGATTATATGCTAAGCGACTTAATAGATACCATGTGCGATGAGATTAAAAGTGAGTTAAACGGCGAAGATGAGGGTAAAAAGAAATTAACAGAGAATGAACGTAAAGTAGGCGAAGCTCTAATTTCTATTTTAGGAAACTGGGAAACTTTATTTGAGTCACTAAGTGGCGGTTCCAAATTCAATAAGAATAGCATACTTAGTACAATTAGAGAATACACAGGGTTAGTAACTAAAGACATTAGGATTGCTATGCGGAGATATAAGACAATATATGAGCTAACTAAAGCTGATAAAATAGATAAGGGTTTTTTATAATTATTATCTTTTTTTTTTAGGTATTTAATAAAAATAAAGTTTTTATCTATTTATAAATAAACACATGTATTATTAATGCTTTAAGTAATTTACAACCATTGTGGGTAACTAGAAGGGAAATTAATGGTATAATATATGAAGGTAACCTAAATAAGTATAACAAATATTAAAAATATAAGATTTTGCCTAGAAGTAAAAAACAAGAAATAAAAATAAATGATAACAGTTCTCTTCAAGGATTGTTACAAGAAGTCTACAATAACGCTTGTAATCAAATAACTGACGCTCAAAAGGTCGTTAATGAAATTGGTGTTGGCTCGGTACCTGAAGATGTAGATGATTGGGCTAAAGTAGCCAAAGCTAAAACTGATGCTTTAAAGGTTAAAGATTCTGCAATAAAAACTAAATTAGATGTAGGTAGACTTCAAAGTGATATTATTAAATTTAGTGGTGAAATTAAAACCGCTTTAGATAATAATCCAGAAGTAGTATCTAACGATAGTTTTGCTAAGATTAGAGAAATGATTAACGAGTCTAAAAGTAAAGAATAAGATTTAATGAATGTTACTAGAGAAAAATCTGACATATTTGCTCAAATAGCGGCTTTAAGGGTATCTTCAGAAGGTTACCCTAAATTCTCTAATACAAATTCTATTGACTCAATTTCACAGGAAACTAACAGTTTAGATTTCTTATTAGACTTAACTAAGTCGTTAATAGGTTTTGAGCCTTTAAAGGAAGGCCTTATAGACGTTTTAACTCATAACCTAGAAGATATAGAGTTAGATGTTAAAAAAGCCCTTAAGGAGGCTTTAAAATCGCTCGTTAGTTGTAGTATTAACCCTTCATTACCAGATTCGTTTGTTCAGGATGGAATTACTTTGGAAATCGATAGAGTAGATTTACTAGATAAGTTTAAGGTGAACCCAAATTCAGGGGCTGGTAAATTGCTTTACAATGATGTAAACTCTGGGACCAACAGCACTGACTTCAATACTTTCTTATACGAAGTAATACAAGACAACGGTGGTACTAGTTCTTGGGGGAATCAGACTTTAGGTGAAGATATACTAAACATCAGATTCACACAAAATGCAACCACATCTAACGGTAATAATAATACCTTAAACATTAAACCTAGTTCAAATTATGAGGATAGTAAGTTGACCGACATAAATAACGACTATATCGACAGCATCAAGCTATTTGAGACTAATAAATTAATAAACTCAGTTATAGAGTCTTTATTTGGTAGCATTAGTCTGAACACTTCTAAAAATAAAAACACTATTGAGAATGAAATTAAAATTCAGGAGATAATAGATAGAGTTATTAACCTAGATGAAGAGGAAATAGTAGATAATAGTTTTTTTCAGTTTAGTAATGAAGAACTATCAAACATTGAGAGCAAGGCTGAAATGAAAAGGAAAGGTAAAAGACTTATAACTACATGCGATAACGTAGAGTCTGAAATATCATTCGAGTCAATAAAGTCTTTAGATAGTGAACTAGATGAATTCAATACTCAGACTGTAACACCTCAATTAATTGAAAGAAAGACTAGGATTGTTAGAAATGCATTAGATTCTCTGGCCGAAGAGTCAGCAAGTAATGTCGACAGTAGAGATAGGTATAACGTTAAGGTCAATCTTATTGAAGAGATGTTAAGGAATATAATGAATTCTATCGTAGGTGTTATATTATCACCTAAACTAATAGGTATATTAGCTTTAAATCATTTAATTGTTTACGGAGAAACATTTAAAGATATAGAGGAATTCATGATTAAAAATAAAAGTTTACTAACTTCAGTGTTAAGAACAATTCGTGATTCAGTGGTGTCAATATTACTGGAAAGGGTTTTAAAAGAAATTAAAACTCTAGTAGCGGATAATATAATAAGAACTCAAGTAGAAAGAGTTAAGTATAGTCAGGCACAACTAAGCAGCTTGGTTGGTGTAGATACTGAGATACTTAGAAATATATCTGGATTAACATAAAATAATATGGCAAATAAAAGCTCAATGACAAAAGTTATTGAAAGTCTTAAAGCCGCTTTCAACGCAACTAGAAAACCAATAGAACCATTACCACCTCAATTGTTAGTTGTTGGCGCTAACCTAAGGCCAGGTTTAAGTCCACGTAAAATAACATCTAATGTTATATCTAGGCAATCTGAAGCTGGCGCTCCGTCTGGTGATATATTTTCAGAAAATAGTAATGTAATGGAATCTATGACATCTATAATGGTTGAAGAAATTGTTAATGCGTTAGTTTTAGACGCCAAAATAGAAATAGCTGTACCACCTGGTGTTCAAGTAACAACCACTGGTGTCGGTAATTTAGGTGGTCCAATAATTAGCCAAGGAGTTACAACAAATATTGCTTCTGGTAACGGTGTAATTAGATAGTATGGAATATAAATGGGAACATAAAAGTAATAATGAGATAAGGTCAACTCAAATTGAGATGCATCAGGAATATGAGGCTATTAAATTAGAAATTGCTAGTCTTGCCACTAAAATAAACAAACTGAAAGGTAAGTTAGATGACATGGACGCTGAATATTTAACATCTAAAAAAGTGTTGGATGAAAGATTAAAATTTTAAAGTATGAGTAAGTTTGCTTTTGGTGGTAGTAGTATATACAATAAGGGTGCTAGAGAACGTCTAGAGACCACTGTATTTTATTATGGTAAAGTTGTATCAAATGAAGATAATCTTGGCGCTAATAGGATAAAAGCTAGGATTACTGGTATTGATGATAGTGTTACTAGAGATAATATTCCATTCGCTTTCCCTATGGTACAGAAATTTTTACATGTCATACCTAAAGTGGGTGAAAGTGTGTTAGTTTTTATACCAGACGTTAAGAATCCTAACATTGATAGAATGTACATGGGACCAATCATATCCCAACCTCAACTACTGTTCAAAGATAGTGAATTATTCTCATCAAAATCAGCTTTAGATAGTGGTGTGAAAGAACCACAACCAGCACCATTTACAATACCTGAAAATAGGGGTGTTTATCCAGACGTAAAAGACATTGCATTACAAGGTAGGGACAACACTGACATTAGGTTAAAAGAAAAAGAGGTATTAATTAGAGCAGGGCAGTTTGAGTCTGACACACCCAAGGGTGAAATACCTAAATTCAACAAGGTAAACCCTTCTTACATACAAATAAAGCACGATGCTATCTTAAAAAGAGGTACACAGAATACAAAAACCGAAATAGGTGGTGCTATTAATGTTGTTAGTAATAAAATTAACCTAATAACACATAAGAATGGAAGTCCTAGATTTGCTTTAAATGACCAAAACAATATGATATCTGATGAAGAGTTGCAGAGAATTGTTAAAGATGCACATCCTTTGGTATATGGTGACAACTTAATCGAATTCTTAAAAGTTTTAATCAATGCATTCGTAAATCACGTACACGCATACCCAGGTATGAAACCACAAGATTTATCAGGTTCAAACGACATCGATGATTTATTAGAGTTCAACCTTGAGTCCTTCTTATCTAAAAATATAAAAATTAACTAAATAAATAGATATTTATTAAGAAAGATTAATATGGTAATCAGGACTTACTTTGATAGAAACAACACAATTATATATAATAGAACCGAAAATACAGGTAAAAACCCTGTAGCTGAAATGTTTTATGGCGGTAACGTTGAAAAGGACGAACCATTCTTTAGCAGATATTTATTCCAATTTGACGTACAACGTATAATAGACTTAAGGACTAAAGGTTTATACCCTGATATATCTAAATTAAAACATACTCTAAAAATGACTAACACCAGTACGTTTGATACCTCACTATTAGGTGGTCAAACTGCTGACGGTAAAGATAGAGCTTCATCTTTCGACTTGAATTTATTTGAAATCAATCAAGAATGGGATGAGGGTGTTGGTTATGACTTTGCTGGTCAAAAATACTTTACATCCAGTGATAGTACGGTGACAAGTACAGAACCATCTAATTGGTTACAACCTAGAAATGGTGATACTTGGGATAATGGTAATGGTGTCTTTAGTGGATGGACCAGTGGCACTACTCTAGCGACGCAAAGTTTTGAGGATGGTAATGAAAACCTAGAGATTGATGTTACTGATATTGTTAATGGTTATTTAACTGGTAATACAAATAATGGTTTAGGTTTAGCTTTTGATGAGTCATTAGAAAATACAATTAGAGAAGAATTACAGTACGTAGGTTTCTTTACAAGACATACACAAACTTTTTATGAACCATACGTTGAAACTAGATATGAAAATTCAATACAAGATGACAGAGCTGACTTTTATTTAGATAAACCAAATAAACTTTACCTATATGTTAATCTAAGAGGTATACCAACAGACGTAGACTCAATGTCTGGTATGAGCGTTACAATATTAGATAATTTAGGTGAGACATTTTCAGCCTTTACTTCTTCAGACATAACTCATGAAGACATAGGAGTGTATTCAATAGAACTAACCGTACCTACTACAGAAATAGGTTGTGTTTTATATGAAGATATTTGGGAAGGAATTACTGTAAACGGTATAACTAGACCACCTATTGAATTAGAGTTCGAATTAAAAGACTCTAATGAATACTATAGCATTGGTAGTGACAACTCAACACCTAAGAATTACAAATTTAATGTATCAGGTATTAAAGATTCAGAAAAAATAAAACGTGGTGATATTAGGAAAGTGAGGGTTATGGCTAAAGTACCTTATACTACTAATGACCAAGAAGTGTTATCATCTATTGAATATAGACTATATACAAGAGAGGGTCAGGCCGAATACACGGTAATTGATTACACACCAGTTAATAGGGCGTTTAATTACAATTACTTCCTACTTGATACTCAGAGTTTATTACCTACTAGGTATCATTTAGATGTTAAAGTTACGTCAAATTCTGAAGTGAGGACAATGCAAAACATTATTAGTTTTGATATCACAAGTCAAGTTGACCAAAGAAAGGGTTAATTTCTGCATTTTATTTGATGCCATTGGTGAATCATTTGATTTGGTAGGTAAGAAGCAAGACGGGGTTTTTGTTAACATCTTAACTGATGGTGACGAGAATGACTCTAAGAAATACAGCGTTGAGGACGTTGAGGAGTTGTTCAGTGAAGCGGAAGATAGTAACTGGGGTGTTACCTTCATGGGTACAACAAAAGACGCTGTAGAGTCCGCTAAGTCTTGGGGAATTAAGACTGGTAATACCATGCAATACAGTAACGATGTAATGGGAACTAGAAGCGCTAACAATACCAGACTTAAATCTAAGCAAATGTATTTTGCAACGGCAATGAATTCAACAGATATGTCAAATGTAAATACGGACAATTTGGTTGATGATGAGTAGTCATTAAAGTATGTAATTAAGATAAAAAGGGAGGGACTTGCGTTTCTCCTTTTTTTTATGTATTTTTGTGAGAGTAATAAATTTAATTATGAAGATAAAGAAAATGTCATTGGATGAATTAAACACTGAACTAAATAGGGCTAAATTCTGGGTTGAGACCAACCCTGTTGTTAAGTCTTTGGATTTGATTAATAAAATGGAAAATAAAAAACTAGAATTAATTAATAAAAACTTGCGTAACTAAAAGATTATTTTTATATTTGTAACCTAACAAATATATGAGCAAAGTAACACGTAAACAAAGAGTTTTAGATGCAATGAGAAATCATTCATCAAAGTCGATTACTTCATGGTATGCGATTAATCACTTAGGTAACACTAGGTTGGTGGCTACCATATTCGAACTGAAGAAAGACGGACATGAAATTAAAACCGTTACTGAAAAAGGAGTGAACAGATTTGGTGATAAAATTAAATTTGCTAGATATATATTAATTAAAGAAAACAAATAAATATGAAAAAATTACTAATTACAATTATGGTGTTATTACCATTGTCAGTACTGTCATTTAATCAATCAGAAGGGACCAATACATCAAATGATGTAAGCGTCTCAGAAAGTACATCCAGCGGTAATGAAATTCTTAAAATATCCAAACCTTACATTGAAAAATTAATGAGGTCTGCTGAAAAGGGTGTTGATTTTGTAGTTGAAGAAACTCCTGTTGTCATTAAACAATATCTATATTTTGAAGCCATTATTTACTGGTTATTGATATTATTTGCAATATCACTCATGACTATTATAAGATATGGTGTTAAAACCATTTTTTATGTCAAATCAAAAGATAAACCAACATCTGATAAAAGTCATGTAGATTATAGATACGTTAGTCGAGATAATTGGTTAAGGTATGATGCAGATGATAATGACTTTACCCACGAGCAAGTCTTAACGTTAATAATTGACATCTTGTTTACACTAATCGGTATTATCATCATACTGGTTAATATATCTGATGCGATTAAAGTCATTTTTTTCCCAAAATTATATTTGTTTGAACAATTCGTACACCTAATAAGATAAGTATGAAATTAATATACGCTATAGTATTAACAGCGCTATGTTTATTAATGATAGCCATTCTACCTGAAGGAGCTATAGAACCTAGTAGATTTGCTCTAATAATGTTCACCTTACTTATTATACGATATGAAATATACGAAAATAATAAAAACAATTAACTATGGATAAGTTTGATGCTAAAATAAAGAAAAGTTTTGAAGCTGATATAAGGAATAAATTGTTAATGAGAGGATTTTACAATGAAACCTTAATAAATAATAGAGGGTTAATAGGTGCCACTATCGATGAGGTGGTTTTAAAAGTAGTTAAAGGGTATTAGTTTATGACAATAAAAAAGGCCTAGATTTAATCTAGGCCTTTTTACTATCATTACGTTTTTAAGATATTATCTTAATTCGTTCGGGTTAAATGTTGTTAATCCATCAACTCTAACAGCTCCGTAGAATCTGTTGTTTACCACTTTCTTAGCATAACGTGTCATTATACCTTTAACTGGTGCAAAGTTGAATGGGTTATACATTGTAGGTGTTAGTTGCATTGGCACGTATGGTGCGTAAATGTAACCAGTATCTAATAAAGACTTACCTTTGTGTCCCATAATCAATGACCATGAAGGTGCATAAGGGTCTCTATATACTTGATATCTACCTGATAATGAACCGATTTTCTCGATACCCATGTTATATTGGTCTTGCTCTGGAGATGCATCACTTACGTGGAAGTACTCTAAATCATCGAATACAGCAGAAATCTCTGAAGAAACTACGATAAAGTTAGCACCACCTCTAAGAGTAGACTTGTGGATTTGTGCTGAAATTTGGTTAACTTTAGTAATTAAAGTTTGATTCCAGTCTTTTTGAGTATAAGCATTGGCAGCCAATGAAGCTTTTCTCCATCCGTTCCAATCCCATCTTAGTTGCCATGCAGCAGCTTTTCTTAAGTCTCTTAAGATTTCCCTGTCAATTTCAGCAGCAACTTGCTCAGAAAGCATTGCAGTTAATTCAGCTTCAGCATCAATGTTGTGGAATGCACTAACATCTTGCGCTAATTCTGGAGACCATGTAGCTCTCAATTTTCTTTCTTCAACAGAAACAACAACTTCGTCTAATTTGAAAGATACTTCTCCCATTTCAGTTTCAAGTTCTAATGGAGCATATTCTGCCCATGATACTGCAAAGTCATTAGAAGTTAATCCAGTAGAACCTATTGTAGCTGTTGGAACCGAATCCAAATCAACACCTACATAACCATCGTATGTTGACGTTCCGTTAGCTTCTACTGGGTGAGTTAAATCTAATTCTAAGTAGATAACACCAGCGTCATCACACACATCATTATATTCAACAATACCTTTACCGTATTTTTGAGTTACTAATCTGAAAGGAATTTCATCCCCTTCACCAAAAATTACATTATCATCTTGGTCATTTAAATCACCAGACGCGTTGTTAGTAACTTTTAAAGATGCCATGAAAGATTCAGTGTCCATTGGGTTACCATCTGGTCCAGTTAATCTTCCTTTGTTCTCTGAACTAAATCCAGAAACTTGAACAATGACATTCCTTAAAGAACCATCAGTTCCAGTTGGAAGTTCATTTACATTACTTGCAGGTTCAAACTTACCGCTTTCATTTAACGTTACTAGGTTAAGAGAACCTGTTTGAATTGTTATTTCACCTTTTGATGCATCAAATAATCCATCATTGTAATAAAGGTCATATAGGTTTTTCTCTTGGTATTTTGTTGGAGTATATCCATCAACACCTTTTACAACTGGTAAACCATCTGAACCCATTGAAGTGTGAGCAGAGAATTCAGGACCGTCTTTGTAAGGGTCACCGTAGCTACCACTAGCAGAGTCATATCTAGATGATGTTTGTGGTACAAAGAAGAATAATTTACCAATTGGCATATTCATAGCTTGTACAGATACAATATCATTAGCTAATAACTTTGAGAATACTCTTCTTACGATAGGGAACACAACAGTTTCGAATGAACCTGAACTTCCAGCGTCAGTAGACTCGTTTAACAAGTGAGAAGCTTCGTTTTCATATAACTGAGCGATGTTCTCTTTAACGTGACCTTTAAGACCATCTAAGAATCCTAAAGAATCCCATTTGTTGATAGTGTTTTCACGAATTGTTTTCATGTGGTTAAGACCTACATTACCAACTTTACCTGAGGTTAAAAAATTTGACATAATTTATTTATTTAATTTTAATTTACTTTATTATTTATTTGTTCTTTTCATTAAGTCAAGAACTCTTTTTTGTGCTGGGTCAACATAAGCTGTCGTCTCATTTAATTGATTTGACTGACTTGTACTTTTCTCAGAACCTAATTTATTTTCAATTGACTCTGTGATAGGAGTTTTTTCACCTAATTGAGAGCTTATTGATTTATACAATTTCTTTGACTCTCCGATTGTACTAACCTCTTCATCAAATCTACTTAAGATATTTTGTTTTTCTTCTGAAGTAGTTGAGTGCTCTAAAAATAATTTAGTAGCATAAGTTAAGTTAGTATTAAATACGGCAGTCTCAGTAATTGACTTTCTAAAATCTTTAAGAGAGTTTCTGAACATTTCGTTCTCTTCCTTAATCTTTTTAGCTTCACCTAAAAGTGTGTTATATTTTGAAATTGCTGTAGCTAATTTCTTTTCTGCAACACTTTCACCTTTAACACCTTTAACATTCTTAGCTCCCGCTCCAACTGGCTGACCAATGTCAGCTTTTGCTGGTGCTCTGTGCGCTTCACCTTTAGCTTTTGGAATATGCTCTTCAATTGATTCTTCCTCATCCATTTCTGAATTTTTAGATAGACCCATTAAAGCATTTTTAGCTCTTTGACCGACAGCTCCACCCATTTCCATAAGTTTTTTAAGACCATCGATTATTTCGCCTAATCCAGCTGCGGCTCCTTCGACATCACTTCCACCGCCATTGAAACTATCCATTTCCATAACGTGTTCTGCGTGAGCGTCACCACTACCGTTTTGTCCTTCTTCATCAAATCCACCTTCAAGATTATCACCTGAAGTTTCAGTGTCAGTAGATGCTTTTTTGTTGTCAATATCTCCTGTGTTAACAGCAGCTACATCTGAACCTTTATTTACATCACTTACTTGTGGATTATTACTGTTTCCAGCGGTAGCTCCAATTTTAGTTTCTTCATTTACGTCATCTTCTTCTTCTGATAACTCAATTTCGTAAACTACACCCTCATCTTCTTCTTCTTCTTCTTCTTGCATTTTGTGGTCACCATCTCCCATTTCAGAATTTTCTTCTTCCATTTTATCGTAACCTTCAGCTTCTAAACTAGAAGCTTCCATTTCGCCTTGGTCGATAAGACTATCACCCTTATCCATCTTCACATTATATTGTGAACCTGATTCTGGGTCTGTAATTACTACCTCATTTGATGATACAACTTCAATTTCATCATCTCCGCTTAATTTTTTGTAAACTGAGATAACTTCTTCGTCTGATGCACCTGTCATGTCCATTCCGTAGTCTTCGCTACCTTCTCCGTCAAGGCTTTCACCTTCTTCCTCAGAGTCCATATCCATGTCATCAAGTTCTAGTTCTTCTGAGCCACTTTCTTCAGTGGCATCATCAACTGGTAATTCATCAACGTCAACATCAACATCACTGTCAGTGTCAGCATCAACATCTTCGATATCTTCGATATCATAATCATCCTCATTCAAGGATTCTTTTAGCGAACCTGTAATTTCTTCTTTCGCAACCGAACGAAGTATTTCTTTGGTATTCGAATTTATATTCTCTTCAATAAGATTAAATTCCGCTAAGGCTTCTTCTATAATAGACTTGTTTTTTTCGTCTTTCATTTGGTTATAATTTTTTATAATTTAAATTATTACACAGTAAAGTTTGTGTGTTTACTTAATAAATATGTATCATTTCTACAAAACACATGATTTTAGTAAAAAAAATTATTATTAAGTATTTAAGCTATTAAAATCTAAATTAAAAACTTGTTTAATTTATCAATTAATAGATTGTCTTTCTTCATTTTAGATTCCATAAATGGCTGTGCGTCAGACTTATTGTTGAACATATAAGAACCTGGCGTACTAGGACTAGTTACTATATCCCAACATATGATTTCGAAATCATCTTGTACAATTAATTTACCATTTATATTATCTAACGAACCAACACCCCTAGAAGATACACCTACACGGATTCCCTTTCTTAACATGTTAGCTATTTGGTCACCCTCACAAGATATTATACCTTGGTTAATAAAACCAGGTGACATGATGATTTCGACTTCACCAACTAAGGTCGTACCTTCCCACCATATTTTTTTAATTTCATGTGATACATTTCTATTTGAAATAACAGATGACTCTGGGTGGTCACTATTGTGTGTCCAAGAAATTTTACCATTACGTCTCATTAACCAAGTTCCATTATCAACAGTAACACAATAAACATTATCATTAAATGGTATTTTTTCTGCTTTAGTAAAACGTGTATCTAGTGAAATCCCCTTAGAACGTCTTTCAGAAATGATATGCAATGGTTTAGAATTAGACGCTTCTATTAATCGCTTAGTTTTAACTTTACGTTTAACTAATTCTAACATCCCATCAGTTTCAACCTCTTCATTAATTATTTTAGTATCTGTAATATACCTATCTTCTGGTATGCGGGTATTAAAAGTTGCGCCATTAGAAATCTTAAGCATAATTTCAAAAACGTCTTCTGATAATTTATCTGAAATAGTATAATATTCTTTCATTAATTTACCATTTTTATCACTTCTATTTCTACCATCCCCTAAAAGCATCCAATCTAATAAAATATTCAATAAATTAACATTCCAATTTTTTGCGTAATTAGGTATATATTTTTCTTCGGAATTTCCTAAATCAAATAGAAAATTATATAATGGTTTATCATAAATTATGAATTGTCTATCATCACTAATCGAATATTCAAATGGTAACTCATTTAATAAGTTTATTATTTTTTCTGAAGATTCTTTTTTAACCTGAGTAATAGTAACCGAATTTTTATTTTTACCCCCTCTAGTTCCAGAGCAATGACCATCAGCGATAAATATACCTAGAAATCTAGCCCATAATTCAGAATCTATTTCATAATTCGAATTCGGGATATTTATTTTTTTAGAATCCTCACCAACCCACTCACCTGAATTTTTAATATATGAATGTGAAACTTTAGAATCACCATTATTAATTTTATCATATAATTCTTCAGCTGTTAAAATATATGGCTTGTCATTCCTATCCCATAAAACAATTTTATGTTTTTTGGTTACTAACATATCTAATGATGAAGAGTTGTATATATGAATCATATCATCATTATATTTTTTATCTGTGGTTCTAGAAACTGATTGTACTTCTAATCCATTAGTGTTAGTATTTAAAGTGAATATCTCATCACCAATAACCATATCTTGAATTTCCCTCCAACCGTCTTTAGTAAATATTTCAGTACCTCTTGGTACGCATTCACCAATAGATAATCTTTGGTCAATTAACTCTTGATATCTGTTCGCTTCTCTCCTTAAAATGTCTTCTGGATATATCCTACCATTTCTGTTTTCAATACCATATTTTTGTAGAATTACAAATAGAACTAACGGTTCAGCCATAACAGGGCCATTACCAACTTTATTAACTTCTGAAATAAAAGATTTATTTCTAATGTCACTAGGTTCAATAAAACCAGCGTCACCTTCAATCAATAAACCGCTACCAGTTTTTCCACCTCTTAATATTTTATAATCATTGGTCATCTTTAAATGCTTTGTCTATAAATATGTTAATAAAATAAAAAAAGCCTAATCTTAAACGATTAGGCTTTCATTTGCTACTTTTAGTGCTTCTTCCTTATGTTTATAAAACTCGAAATGTCGATGTCTATTAAATATCTCTTTACATGCGGTTTCACTTAACTTATTCATTTCATCCAACAACGTATTATTATTCAGTTTATAATTACCTCTTTGATATAGAGTCACTTCGCAACTCATGAAACTAGGTTTATCACCTGATATCCCAGACTCTCTCATATCCATATCCACGATAACTATATCGTTATGGAATATATCTGTGTTTATATCTCTATATAAATAACTTTTAATTTTTTTAGTTAGGTCAGTAATAATCCTCTTATAATTATTACTTTCATCATAACTAATCGTGTTAGACCACGAACTAAATTTGATATATATGCTCTTTGGGTCGTTTTTGTCTACGGAACCAAAATGTGTATTTAAGTTATTATCGATTTGTATTTCTTTCTCTGTACCTCTGCTTTTTTTCATACTTCAAGTATAATGGAAAAAAATGGATTAGTCAATATTTGGTAAAACTTTATTTTAATATCTCTAAATTATTAAGTGATTTTAATGCTTTGTCTATCTGGATAGGTGAAAGTAAATCATCTAAATTTGACTTCTTAGAGTGTAAAGAATAAACTAAAGCTTTTTTTGGGCCAGAAACCAAGTAATGCATCTCGTTAGGTCCAAATTTATAAACATCACCTTTTTTATATTCACAACCAATGGTTTCATTAATTATAGTACCTTCTAATATTAACCCATATTCATATCTTTCGTCATGCTTATGTGGTATCACATAAGAGTATGGGTCATAGCTAGTAATAAAAGCTTTGCATTCACTCATATTCGTTTTAAGAATCATGACTTCAACCCCTTTAGAAATCTCTTTAGGTAATTTTTGCCATGTGTCTGTAACTAAAACAATCTCTATTGGAGTAACGTCAGGGAAGGACATAATTAAACCATCAAACTTATCTTTGATTTTCTTTAGACCATCAACGGCCTTATTGTAATTTTCATTTTTCTTTCCAAAAATGTTATCTATAAAACTGTTCATAAACCTCTTTCAGTAACTATCATCTTTATTTCCCTTAATAAAACTAAAATTTCTTCGTTAACTTTAGTGCTTTTCTCACCTAACTTTTCGTTCCTAACGTCTAACTTATCACTCTTTTCTTCCCATAGGGTTGTAAGTTTGATGACGTCTTTAGCTAACTCGTCTTTATCATTTTCAGCTTTCTTTAATCTATCAGCCAACCAGTATATAGCAGCACCCATAACAACCACCACTGGCGCTTGCTGCAATAACCAATTAATTATGTTTACATCTGCTTGAAATAGTATATGAGTCATTTTAATTTAATGTTTCTTTTAAATAACTAAGCTCAGTCATTTCACTAATAAAAGTCTCTGGGTTATAGTCGTACCTTAGTACTTTATCTTTAACTCTTAAAAAAGTATCTTTTTCTTCAATTGAACATTCCTCTTTCAATTTAGTATTTATAACATCTAAACATTCTCTTATTGTTGTTTTGTAAAGGTCTTTCTTTTGAGATTCATCACCGTTAATAATGGTTCTAATAACTTTCTTTTCACTTTCTGAAACAGTAGAGTATTTTTTATTGAACTTCTCAATCATTATTGGAGCCAAGAATTTATTAGTGTAAGGTTCAACCTTAGTGTTCTCAGTCATAATCTTTTTACCTGTGAAATTATTCAGGTACATTCTAGATTCAACAATAGATGATAAATTCTTAGCAGACCTAGGTGTTACGGTTAACCTATAGATGTGCTCATGTAACTCTTTATTGTCATAATCCTCAATTAACATATAACCGTTCTTATTTAAAAACTTAGTTAGTTTATTGTTACATTCATTAACCTTATTAACATCTAATTTACTCAATAGAGATAAACATTCATCAACAAATAGTTTAGAATTTTCCAAGTCTTCATTTACTTTATTCTCTAAACTATCATAAACTTCAAATTGTACTCTTAGTGTTGAATTCTCTTTAAGGGTCTTAGCGTAGGCTTTAAAAACTTTTCTGTTTTTATTATTACCTTCGACGATTCCATCTATTAAAATATCCTTAAAAGTTTCATGTATTTGACCAAAATTTTGCATTGTTCTTTTTTATTATAAATATGGTCAATATGCAATAAAAAACAACTTTACTCATTAATATCTTCAGTCTCGCCCAATTTATCATCAATTTCATTTATCATAGAATCCATTGTTTTGTTAAATTTAACTGATTTATCATAAAATTTAGTTACCTCATTTTTCTTTTTCTTTTCAGCCTTTTTACTCTCATCTAACATGTTAATGAATTTATTAACTGAACTATTTTTAGGGTTACGTTTTAAATTTTCGTTAATTATCTTACCTTTCTTTTTCTTAGACTCATCAGTGGTGTCTTCAGTATCTACATCGGCATTATCCGCACCAGCGTCATCTAAAGGTTCGGTATCACCAAAACCACCGTCTTCAACGTCAGTATCATCTAAGTCTAAACCATTATCGTCAAAGCCACCACCAAAGCCACCGCCGACACTACCAGTGTTACCACCACCACCATCGGGTCCGTCACCTTCCTCATCAACAACACCACCTAGTCTGGCCATTTCCATATCACCATAAACTCTATCAACGTTATCAAACACACCTGTATTCTTAATAACATTACCTGTGTTTTCTAACTCTTGAGCCGCAGCCTTTTCAATTCTTTGTTCAAGTAAATCCTGTTTTATTTCTTCATCACTCCAACCTAATATCTCTCTTTTAGCCCTAGTCATAGACATTGCACCAAAACCATTTCCAGAATCAGCAACTGCATCTTTATATAGATTAACCTTGGCCGCTGTATGTTCAACTTTAAGCATTTCAGCTTGTGTAGATGGGTTATTTAATGTAAGTGTAAAATTATCTAAATCATCAGTAAAACCTAATAAATGTAAGTGAATTATAGCAATTTTATTCAGCTCGTGTAAAAGGGCTTGTTGTATTCTATTGATTGTTCTAGAAAATCTAATATCTAGCAATGCTAAATTCTTACCCTCACCTTGAGCTTCTTCAAAACCTAAGAAGGTTTTAGGTACCCTTAACGCCGTAAATAACTTTCTTTGTAGGTATTCAATATCAGCAATCTGGTCTAAGTTCTGAGCACCAGGTAAGGTATCAATAGGGGTTTGAGCATTTTCATCCCTAACTGGTATAAAAATATCTTGGTCAATACCTAATTGATTATACCTGACATCCATTTGACCTGTTTGAGGGTCAATAAGTGGGGTACGCTTAAATCTATTAGCAATATCATCAACATAACCACTAACGTCTTCATTATCTATGTTACCAACATAAACTTTATAGACACGTCTTTCTGGTGCCCTAGTTACCCTATAAACTAACATAGCATCCTCAGCCAGTATCAATTGTTTCCATATACGCCTAGCTTTCTCTAAAAATGAAGTACCATAAGGTAATTTCCTATCATCACCTAATAGTCTAAAGTGACCTATTTGCCATGATTGAAATGTCATCTCATTTCTCTTCCAATAAAATTGTGTTTTATTTCTAGCCTCATCTTGATTTACATCAGATAGTTGCGATGGGGATATAACACCTCTAATGTCATTCTCTCTTCTTTCGATTTCAAAGTTAGGTAGCTGTCTAACACCAACAACACCAGCTTTACTATTAATGTTTAGGTGTACAAAGTTGTCGCCATACTTACATAAATTCCTAGACCACATAGGTAGTGAAGTGTGTATGTCTAATCTATTAATGAATAAATCCTGCAATATTCTTTTAACCCTCTTACTACCAGAGTATATGTTTATTACATCACCCTTATCATTAGGGGTTGTAGACTCTTCCATGAATATATCCAATGTGGCAGAAATCTCTGGATAGAATTCCATCGTTTCAAAATCCGAATATGACCCAACTCTAGTTGTTTCATAGTGTATTGCTTGTTGATAAAGCTCACCATCTACTTTAGTCCACTGACCTTGTAAGTACTTATCTTGTTGAGCTTGCAACTTAGCAGTCTCGTATTCCTCTTTTGATTTAGTTTTTAGTAATTCAGTACCATTACCGAATGAATATCTATTGGTTTTTTTAACCTCTGGATTTATCCCCTCTTTACCGAAGACATTGCTTAATTTTTGAAATACTGTTGGTTTTTCTGCCATTTTAATTTATTTTATTAATGATACTATATATTGTAAATATGTCAAGTTATTGACTTGTTTATCTTGAACCACTAAATAACCACATATACTTACCCTTAGGGTCTTGCATATTCTTAGCTACAGTGTGACTAAAGTTAGGTTGTTTCGTGGTTAATTTCTTCCTTCTATCTTTTTTTGATGTAAAACCATTACGTCTATATTCCTCATTACTAACTTCACCCTTATTAACCATCCAACCAGATAACATAGCCTTACTTTTCTCTTTAGATTCGTTTAATTTTTTAAATGAGTATTCAGCAACCCATAAAGCATAAGCTAGAGCCATAAGTAAATCATCATGATACCCATCCATGTGGTCGGCCCTACCGTTTTTAAATACAAACGTTCTCATCTCTGAGGTTAGTCTTCTAGACCTAACTTTTACGCCATTCATCCTGACCATCATTTCTAGATGACTTACAATAGGCGCTCTGAGACCAGCGCCTACATTAAAACCTGGGAATTTACCTTCATCAGAATAATTCTTTGGGGTTCTACTCTTCTTTTCTAGAGGTTTGCTTGAACTGTCGGCGTAGTATAAATTAGGTGTACCCAAATCTAATAAACGGTTAATAGTACCAACACCCCAACCACCAGTAATATCTACAACCACCAATGCATCATATATTCTACCATATTCATTAACCAAATCACCTAATAAGTCTGGTCTCAATTTACCTTTATATTCCATAACTTGAGTCATGGTATTAAAATCTATAATGACTATAGTTGAAGAATCTTCTCCATCACCTCTAGCAACATCAGCAGATAAAATATATTGACGTCCCTCTTTAGGTTCCTCCCATATCCAAATTTCTTTTTCATCACCAGAAATAAATTCAGGTTCAATAACATTCTCCTTTTCTTGCATTGTGATGTATTTATCGTCAATAACAGCACCACCAGAACCAATAAAAGATACATCAAGCTCTTGAGCAATCATCTTTTTATCGTTGTTCATACCACGACACATTTCACGATACCAACTAGATTCAGGTTTATAACCTTTCTGTAACATTTTGTCGTAGTGTTCGTGGATAGCTCTAACACTTTCCTCAGAATCACCCTCTTTCGTAAACTTAACCTCTTCTATAATATCATCATCATCATCTTCATTAATCCAACGCAGGTCTTTGTTATATCTAGGGTCTTGATACCACTTCATTTCAATAACATGAAAATCGTTATCACCACTCATAGCCTGTTCATAGGTTTTGTAGTATAACGAATCCATACCGTTAGGTGTAGAAACCAAAGAAGCTCTACCACCAGTGTTGTGACTAATAAGACCATTAGAAATAAATGAATTTGTTTCAGGTACGTGTAAATCGTAAGTATAATCTTCAGATTTTTCAATATCCACTATCTCATCAATATAAAATGATTCGTTATATTTAACTTGGGATAATAGATAAGTTAATAAATCACTATTTGGTATTATTTCTATTAATTTATATAATGAATGATAAGTTAACCTTTCATATTTAGACTCCCAAAACCTATCTAAAAATCTAACTTTATATTTAGGTAGATTATGTTCTTTAAGTAAATTAGAAATTAACTCTTTATTTATTAATACATACCTACTATTATCAACTTTATTCAGTAAATATTCATAGTTATTTTGTTTTCTACCCATTCTAAACCCAATTTCCTCATAAAATCTAAGGGCGTTTATAGAATAGATTTTTAAATTGTAAATAATAGAAACGTGGTCTTTATTTTTGATTATTGAAGATTCACTTGTTTTATATTTATTTTTCTTTACATGAGAAATTATACCAAAATTCAATAATAATGTATGTAATGTTTTAATTAATTTTTTAGATGTGCTAGAATATTTAATATCTTTAATAGTTGACATTCCATCACCATCAAACATACCTTGTAAAAAGGCTTTAATAACACTCTTGGGCATCTTCAATAAAGCTAAGGGGATTTCTTTATCCCTAGCGTTATGTTTATTTAATCCAAACGATTCAAACCAAGAAACTAATTCAGTTGAATAAAATTGAAAATGTCTATCATCAACTTGAGTGAAACCATTACCTAAATCAGCTTCATCATTTAATAAAAACTCTTGAATTCTTTTATCTGTATTAGTTATTGTAATACCTCTAGAAGTGAAGTTACCTTCAGCTACAAACAACCCTAATAAATAACAAAAATTTAAATTAGATTCCAAATTTGTTGGAATATTCACAGGTTTATTATTAGGTGTTTTTTCAAAGTTGAACTCAAACTTACTTGACTTACCAAAATAATTTTGATTATATTGTATAATCGGTTTATCGCCAACTTCCAATTTATTCATTCTAACCCATTTTTCAGAATTGTTTCTATTAACTAGAATAGGATGTTTCCAACTACCTTCCAATTCAATACCTAATTTAGTTTTTATTTTAAATGTTTCCCCATATTCACTAACGAATGTTTGTGTAGCGTCTACAATTACACCATCTTTATTACAAACTCTATGAGGTGTTTTTAAATCACTAAACCCTAATATATCTTTCTCAGTTACTAACTCATCCATACTTACTAACCCACCTTCGGTTAATATTAAACTATCTTTCTTAAGACAACCTAAAGCCGTCAAAGCTGTACCAAAAACAATAGCACCGTTTTCGATAAACGCCGCCTCATCCATAATTAACCAAGTAGGTGTAAACCCCCTTAATGCGTTTTTAGATGTAGCAACAGCCCTAATTCTACTACCATTAGGTAATTTAAGTTCTTTTTTAGACTCAGTTGAATAAATCTTTTTATTTTCTTTTTCTTCAGTACCATAATACTCAGACCCCCATGCCCATCTAGGGAATTGATTAACAAAATCTTTAATCTTATCAAGGAATTCAAAGGCCATATCTTGCTTATTTGCAAGAATTAGAATAGCCTCTGGGTTATTAGGGTCAGCGAATATAGCTTTTACTGCGGCATAAGCAGCTGTTGTTGTAGATACACCAGCCTGTCTAGGTTTAGTAACCATAGTGAACCTGTGATTTTTATAGGCTTTTATAATATCTCTTTGTTTAGGGAATAGTTTGAACGGAACAAACCCTTCTTTTGTTTTATCAAAGGTTTTTAAATATTCGGTAATTGCATAACATGGGTCGACTAAACACTTAGTATACTCACTTAAAATTTCATTTCCAGTTAACATCTATCTTTCTATATAAATATGCTAAACTTATCTAAAATAAAAAGAGCGCTTATTAGCGCCCTTTATTCTTAATTTTATAGAACTTTAGTTATTAAACCAAGTTCCACTATCTAAATTATCTAAATCCTCTGGACCTAAAAATTCATCATCACTTATTCTATCTACCACATTGTCGAACTCGTCATCTCTTAATTCGTCTTTAACATCATTCAACATATCATTGACAATAGCCTTACCCTTTCTTGAACCCATAAGGATTTCTCTGAAACAATCATTAAACTTCTCAGGTGGTAATGAGACCAAATCAACAAACACGTGATGCTTTAATTTATAGTCGTCACTAGGTAACGCATCCAAGAATTTTTCCCATAAAGGTGGACCTAATCTCATATCCCAAGTCTCAGCAGACATAAAGTCGGCTTTATCGATAACAAACTGGGCTATCTTAGGGTCTTTAGGTAGGCTGTGATAAGCTAACACTTCCATTAGACCCTTGACCATCTCATGTATCAATACAGGTAAGCAAATGGCTTGAGCTTTTATCTTTGGTACATCATTTTCAGTCTTAGGGAATTCAACATTAACTAAACCACCTATCATTCTAGGTTTAGTATCATCTTGAACCATATACATGTAATCTGCACTAGACATTAATTTAGAATATAAACTAGGTAGTACAGGTTCCATATCTTGTAGGTCCTCGTCAATAAGATTAAACATATGATTAACCTTCTTGGCTGAACCTTGTATTAAAGCATTAACCATTCTACGTTTGTAAACTTCTTTATTAGCTTGGACTAACTCATCATGGCTATCAAATTCAATGTCAGTTGATGGGTTCATCTTAATCTTAGTTTTATCGAGATTTAAAGTGAAATCTGTTGTTAAATCAGCTTCAATAACTAAATCACCTTCATCAACGTCAAAGTCTTCCATAATCATCTCCTTAGCTTTTTGAATTAACTCATCTTTGTGAGACTCTTCTAAATCGATTATTTTCAACATCAAATCTCTTTGACCTTTAGTAACCTCATTGACATTAATTTCATCTACGCCATGGTGTCTTTTAAACCTTTTTAAAACATCAGAAAATCTCTTAGACATCATCTTTTCTTCAAAATGCATTTCATCATCTTCTGGAAAAGCTGGGTGATTACCCAAAGAATGTTTACGCTCCCTAAGTTGCTTAGCTAGAGTAGGGTCCATTCTTTCATTATGATTATCATCATATTTTATACGACTCTCATTTAACTTACTTTCACCGTCAGCTTTTTTTAAAGACCTGATAGCTAAAAGTTTTATCCTTTTATTATCCATTATTTTTTGTTTTTAAAGTAGTTTATTAATTCACTCTTTTTGATTCTAGGGTTAACAGATTCAGAAATATTTTCATTTATATTAACCTTAGGTGATGTGCTTTGACCTAAACTTTCTAAGAACTTATTAAAAGCTTCATTTTTAACGCCGTACTCAATGGCCCTATCATCAGCATCTGAATATAATGAATCCACTTCATTATCTTCGTTTTCTTCACCCTTACTTTCGTTTTGAGTTACCTTAACAGTGTCACCGTCTTCAACAGCTTTTTCTAATTCTGGGCTAATATCTTCTAAGCTATCTTTAGTAACTGAGTATGTAACACCCTCTTCTTCAATTTTTTTTCTTAATTTATTCATCGTCGTCTGTATTTTCTAATTCCATTTCGACATCTTTCTCGTAAAGCTTGTCTACTACGTCTTTTATTGGCATCCCAAATGGGAATATTACTCTATCTTCTGGGTACTCGTCTAGGCCGTCAATATTTTGCCAACCTAAAGGTATTATACCATCCATAGAGTCGTACATTGAGAATAGTTCGTTGTCTTGTGCTACATGTAACTCAAAATCAACGGCTATTTTACCTACTTTCAATATCATATCATCAAATGGTGGTTTTGGATTACCGTTTGCTGGGTAAGAATCCCATTCCTCACCGTCCACTGATTCTATATCGTCACTAAATATAAATTCATAGAAAAACATGTCCCTATAACTGGCACCTATTTTATGTATGTATATTAGATATAACTCTTCCATTAAAATTCTTTAATCTCTGGTTTATTACCGTTAGTAAAACTAGGGTTACTGTGGTTATCTGGTTCACCATATTTAGAAACGTTAATCATATATTGTTTACCGTTATCTAAAATATCTGTTGTGTACAAGTAAACATAAGGTTCATCTTCTTCTGATGGTTTACTAACAACTTGACCGCTATTCGTAAAGTTAACGCCGTTAAATCTTTTACCTTTAATATCAAAGGTTAAAGTAACACTATTACCATCACTACTAAAATTACTAGAATCTATGAATTTAACACTAGTTGCATCAGCCTTTGGTTGAGGGTCTGGTAACTGTTCAGGGATTATTCTCCAAGGTTTAGACCTTCTGTTAGGCTTAGTCTTAGGTTCGGTTTTAGGCTTAGTTTGAGGCTCAGGTTGAGTTGTCATCATCTCAAACTCATCTATAAAATTTTCTTTTAACATATTTTTAATTTTATCTTTAAAAACATCGGTTCCTTTCTTAGACTCATTAGTTGAGTACTTATTTTCTTCCATACCACCGTTACCAACACCTAAAGTAGAATCGGCAAAAACAGTTTTCTTGTTATCACCTTCTTCCATATCTATATCGTCTAAATCTAACCCACCTTCACTATCGACATCATCATCTTCTACTTCAGGTTCATTATCATCATCAGACTCATCATCAATTGTATCAGTAGACGATGATTTTACTTTTTGAATGATATCAGATTGGTCCTCACTATCCATTTCACCTGAATTAGTAGCCGATAAAACAGAGTTTATTGCAAACTTCTCTAAATCATAATCAGGTTCAGCTAGGTCATCCGTATAACTTCTAAGGCTTTGGCCTAATTTACCAGATAACTGTTGTATGTATTTTTCAGGGTTTTCATCTTCGTCAGCTTCAACACCCGCATCAAAAGGTTCTTCATCAAAAGGTTTATCAGAAGGTTCTTCTGCGCTAGGTTCTGGCATCTCTTCAGAAGAGCTATCGTCAGGAATAGAAGAACCCATCTCATTAGCTTCTGGCTCAGGAGATGGGTCATCAAGTTTTAACTTATATTTAGTTTCAGCTATGCTTTTTTTTTTGAATTACCTTCACCTTTAATAATGTTATTAATAGCTGTAGTAATCTTAAGGCCATTTGTAGACTCACCTATCATTTCAAGAATGATAGCGTCAATAGCTTTTTCACTTTCACTTAATTCAACATTTTCCTCTGCGTCAGAATCAGAGTATTTTTTTTCTTTATCAGAATCCCACTTTTTATCAAGCGTATCAAATAAATCTTTTTTCTCTTTATCAGAAAGCTTACCAAAGTCTTCTGGTTCGTGACCCATTTTCTTTAGCTCAGCGTTGAATAGTTTTTTATACTCATCATCTTTTTCAGCTTTTTCATTGATGCTGTCACCATATTCTTTAACGGTGTCATTATCAGAAGCAATTTCTTCATCATGACCTTCATTACCACCCATAGTCTTAACAGTACCAAGTGGCGTGTCAGGTTGACTAGGTTTAGGGCTTTCCGAATAACAATCAGAGTTTTCGTTTAGTAAGCTGTCATTTTTTAATACGTTGATAGAATCTTTTTTACCTAAAGCTTCGTTAAGACTGATAAACTTAAGGTTTAATTGTTTAGTCGCTTGAGAGTAACTATCATAAGCCTTATCAGTTTTATTCTTTAGACCACCGATGTAATTAAAATCCTCGGCGATTAAGTTTTCAGATTTATCAGTTACTTTAATAAAATATTTATGGTTCTCTCTAACAATACCATAAATTTTACCATCAGGACCTTTCTTAGTTAATTCAACGACAGAAGTTTTAGTGTCTTCATTAATAGGTGCCATTCCCATTAACCCTCTCATTCTTTTTATTTGGTCATTACCTTTTAAACTAGTTGGTCTAATATTATTTTTCATTATTTGTTTTGTTTTTTATCCGTTTATTACTTTAGGTGGTATCATTTTCTTATAACCTATTACAAAAGTATTAGCCGTTGAACTTATTGTTTTGACTAATATATCTAAAGTTACACCTGCAATCAATCCGACTTCTGTGCCATTAATAGTAGGCGTAGCAGCGCTAGATGCGTACACTTTAATATAAACATACTCATCAAAATTAGCATCAGCCGCAGGGTGAATTACTTGCTCAAGATTTCTCATTATTATACCTTTTACTATATAAATATATGAAAATATATTAAAATCAATATTTTGAGCAAGTAATGTAACCTTAGACCCTTATAATTGTATTAATTGGATAAAGGAGCTTTAATTGTAGAATGACTTTCGTAACCATTTAGAGTAAAATCTCCAAACCCTAAATTGTCAATATCAAATGAGTCGTTTATTGTGACACTAGGTAAATCGAAAGGGATTCTTGTTACCAACTCATTTGCTTGAGTAATGTGGTTACTATATAAATGGACATCACCTAAGCTACCAATCAACTCTTCAGGTACCATATTAACTTCCTTACTTAATAGAAGTAATAATAATGCATAAGAAGCAATATTAAAGGGTAAGCCCAAAAATGTATCAACTGAACGTTGATTCCATTTTAATGAAATTGCTCTAGTAGGAACGTTATTCTCGTCACAAAACCTAATCAAGTCCTCAACTGGCGCAAGATTAATGCCTGCTACATTATTACCAAGGTACCCTATCCTCTCTTTATCACTTAATTCTCTAGTATACGCTTGAAAACCATAATGACATGGCGGTAATGTCATATCACCAATATCACTTACATTCCAAGCGTTAACCATAAGCCTCCTAGAGTCTGGGTTTGTTTTAAGATTATGTATTAAATCTTTTATTTGGTCAATGTTTTCATCACCCCACTTTCTCCACTGGCCACCATATATGGGTCCTAACTCTCCATATTTCTTAGCGAAATCATTGTCCGTTTTTATTTTATTAAGAAACTCTTTCTGAGTTAATAAAAAGGACGGTGCTTTACCGTCACCTTTTAAAAAACAGTCAATTTCCCTTAGTTCAGATTTTTCAGTATAGGTGTCTTTAATGCCTCTAACCCATCCTTTGTAGGCATCGCCGTTCCAAATATTACAACCGTTATCAACTAAATACCTTATGTTAGTATCACCCTTTAGGAACCATATTAACTCTGTTACTAAAATCCTAAATGGCATTTTCTTGGTTGTCAACAGAGGGAAACCGTCAGCCATATTATGCCTTATCTCTCGACCAAAAACAGACTTGGTTCCAGTTCCAGTTCTATCACCTTTTTCTCTACCGTTAACGAAAATGTCATTAATTAAGTCTATGTATTCGTAATCTATTCTATTGTTCATATTTCTATTTTAATGTAACTGGTATGTTATACTTCTCAACATAATGGTCTATCTCAGCAAAAGTATTGAAATAAAATTCACTAACAACCCCATCATATGGGTCGTGCTGAGTTAAATAATGTAAAGATTCTTCTTCTAAATATTGATATAACCATTCCGTATCTATCATGAATTTATTTTTTCTTTATACTTTTCAATAAATTTAACAACCTTATCAAGTTTAGCGTCTGAGAATTCTTCATCATTATCATCCCAATCTTGAATCATACCTTTCATTGCAGATATCACAACACCTTGATATTCTTTCTTTTCTTCGTTATCAACCTTGTTAATTTCTTCAATCATCAATGATACATCAACCTTACCAAGATTTTCAAATTTATAATTAGGTTTTATTTTTGAATTCAGAACCTTACCTTGACTGTCAGCCAATTCAAAACGCATATAATCAGTAGGTGATACATCTATGTATTTATACTGACCACCGTTTTTAAATGTAATGGTTAAATCCTTGTTAGTCTGGTCGTATTCAGAGACCAGCAAATTAGATGACTTGTAATGACTTCTTACAATATCACCATCCACTTTCTTTTTTATTAACATATTATTTCTATTTTAAATCAAATATACTATAAAATGAAAGAGAAAACAACTTGTTTTTTGGAATAATTTATGTATCTTTGCCTTGAACAAATAACATATATAGATGAAATTCAATAAAAAGTTAAGTGAAATTATGAGAGGTGCTATGAGCAGTGCTAAAGATTATGAAGACAATAAAATAAGACCAGAGCACATAACCTTATCGATTATTTTACATGCCGACAATGTTGTTTATCAAATATTGATGAATGCGAATTTCAATATTGAAAGTTTATTTGACCAAGTTGATTCACTCTTAACTAATAGTGTTATAAATACAAATAAAGCTTATAGTTCTTCACCAGAGATATTACCTAGTGAGTCTACTAAGTTTTTAATCAATCAAATGAAGAAAGAGTGTGATAATATGAATGAGAATCTTATCTCAGAAAAGCATTTGATGTTAGCGCTACTTAAAACGAAGTGTGATGCACAAAAATCGTTCAATAAACTTAAAATGAATTATAAAACTTTTAAACAATTACTAATGGAACCCGAAAACAACATAAATGAACCAACCGATAGTGGGTTTGAGAACATTCCACTTAATAACCCTAAAAAAAGAAAATCCAAAAACTCTTCTAAAACTGAAGTACTAGATAATTTTTGTAGAGATATCTCTAGAGCAGCATCCGAAAACAGAATCGACCCAGTTGTGGGCAGAGGTGATGAGATTAGAAGAGTCACAGCAATATTATCTAGAAGAAAGAAAAATAACCCAGTGCTGATTGGTGAAGCTGGTGTGGGTAAGGCACAACCTCTAACAGCTAAAATACTTACACCTAATGGTTGGACTACTATGGGTGAAATAGAAGTTGGTGATGATGTTTTAACACCTAATGGTGACGTAACTAAGGTAATTGGTACCTATCCACAAGGTGAGAAAGATATTTATCAAATAACATTTAAAGATGGTAGGAGTACTGAAGCATGTGGTGAACATTTATGGCAAGTATATGGAATTCCAAAAGGCGAAAATAGAAACCACACATGGTCAACTATCAATACCCTTGATATAAAGGATAAAATCGAAAACACTAATTATGAACTGAAAATTCCTTTAGTATCAAATCAACTCTTTTCTAAAATTGAAAATAATAAGAATTATATAATTGACCCATATTTAATGGGGTTATTATTGGGTGATGGTCATTTTGGTAAAAGTGAATTATCATTTACAAGTGCTGATATTGAAATCCCTGAGTTAGTAAGTGAAATAATTGGTGAGGATTATCAATTAAACTTAAATAAAGTTAAAAATAAAACAAATTCTTATAGATTAGGTTTAAGTGATTCTAAATATTTAGAGGTTAGAACTAGACATTATAAGAATGATAGGGTACATCCATTATTAAAAGAAACAGATTCATTAAATTTGACTGAAACAAAATCTGAAACCAAATTTATACCAAAAAAATATAAAAATGGTTCTTTTAATCAAAAAATTAGTTTATTACAAGGGTTATTAGATTCAGATGGTACGGTAACAGAAACAGGTACAATTCAATATTCTAGTGTTAGTCAACAATTAATAAAAGATATTCAAGAATTAATTTGGTCTATAGGTGGTGTAGCAAAAATTAAAGAAAAACAAACTTTTTTCACTTATAACGATGAACGTAAAAAAGGGCAATTATCTTACGTTTTAACAATTAGGTATAAAACCCCTAGAAATTTATTTAGGTTACAAAGAAAAATAGAGCGACTTCCATTAAATTATCAATATTCAGACACTCTTAAAAATAATATTACCGATATTAATTTTATTGGTGTTAAAGAGGCTAAGTGTATTAAAATTGAAGATGAGAACCACTTATATGTCACGGATAATTATGTTGTGACTCATAACACATCAATAGTAGAAGGTTTGGCCTTATTAATAAACAGTGGTGACGCACCTAAACCATTATTAGGTAAGCGCATATTCTCATTAGATTTAGCTTCTATTGTTGCAGGCACTAAGTACCGTGGTCAATTTGAAGAGAGAATGAAAGCTATTTTAGAAGAACTTAAAGACAACACTGATGTTGTTTTGTTTATTGATGAGTTACACACCATAGTAGGTGCTGGTGGCGCATCAGGAGCGCTAGACGCATCTAATATTTTTAAACCAGCTTTAGCTAGAGGTGAAATTCAAATCATAGGTGCTACAACATTGGATGAATATCGTGAAAATATTGAAACTGACGGTGCTTTAACAAGAAGGTTTCAAGAAGTTCTAGTTAGAGAACCATCTTTAGACGAGACTAAAGATATTCTAACCAACATAAAAGATAATTACGAAAATTATCATAAAGTTAAGTATAGTGATGAGGTCATTGACCTAATTATCAAGTTAGCTGACAGGTATGTGTCTGATAGAGCTATGCCAGACAAGGCCATTGATATAATGGATGAAACTGGTGCGTTTACCAACATAGACGTTAAGCTACCTAAAAAAATAAAAACTATAAAGGATAAGATAGTTGATATTCAAGAAGAGATGAAAGCTGTCATCAAACAGCAAGACTTTGAAGATGCCGCTAAGCTTAAAAACGATAGATTAAAGTTAGAGACAGAGCTTGAAAACATGATGTTTGAGTGGGAAAATAATAATGAAGTTAACTTTACGGAGATAACTAGTGAAATGGTAGAAACTGTAATATCAACTATGACAGGTATCCCATTAACCAAATTGACGTCAGTAGAGGCCAACACTCTTAAGAACCTTGAGAAAGACTTGAAAGATATCGTTATCGGTCAAGATAAGGCAGTTAGTAAGATATCTAAATGTATTAGAAGAAGTAGATTAGGTATTAGAAACGCAGATAAACCAATGGGTTCCTTTATCTTCTTAGGTCCAACAGGTGTAGGTAAAACACATCTATCTAAAGTAATTGCTGAACAGGTATTCGGTGATAAAGAATCCTTAATAAAGGTAGATATGTCAGAGTACATGGAAAAATTCTCCATGACTAAATTAATTGGAGCACCCCCAGGTTATGTTGGATACGGAGAAGGGGGTAAACTTACTGAAGCAGTTAGACGTAGACCTTATTCTGTAATCTTATTTGATGAAATTGAGAAAGCCCATGAAGACATCTTCAACTTAATGTTACAGCTTCTAGATGAAGGTTATTTAACTGACAGTAATGATAGGAAGGTAGACTTTAAGAATACAATCATTATTATGACTTCTAACATTGGTGTTAAAGAGTTAAGTAATTTTGGTAAGGGTATTGGTTTTGAGACCAAGAACTCTATTATAAACGAGGAAGAACGTGCTAAATCAATAATTCAAAGGGCTTTAAAAGATAAATTTAAACCTGAATTTTTAAATAGGATAGATGAAACAATCATCTTTAATTCACTTAAACAAACAGATATCAATGAAATAATTAAAAACGAAATTGATATTGTTAAAAGTAGGGTAAGCGAGTTAAATTATTACTTGCAAGTGAATAAGAGTGCTATGGATTACATTGCTAAAGAGGGGTATCATAAAGAATATGGTGCTAGACCACTTAAGAAAGCAATTCAGAAGTACGTTGAGGACCCTATAACTGATGAGGTTATGGATGGTAACCTAAAAGAAGGTGGTAATATTAAAATATCTTACACCGCCAAGAGTGGCATTAAGACAAAGGTTAGTAATCCTAAATAAATACTTTAAAACAAAAACCCGCTTTTAGCGGGTTTTTTAGTATTTATTAATGTGATAAAGAATTAAAAGTATATATTATGAAAAACGAAAGTAAATCTAAGGACATAAATAACCTACCAACCGATAAACCAGTTAAAGATAAAGAATCTAAAAACAATATAATCGGTGGCGGCCCTAACAAAAAGCCTATTCAAGATAAAGGTGAGGATGACCCTAAGGATAAAAATAAAGTCATAGGTGGTTTGGCCGATAATTTACCAGTTCAAGATATTGCTAAGAAACACCAAGTACCAGTAAACGTAATCAACGATGAAATTAAAGCTGGCGTTAAGGTAGAAATGGAACACACTTCAGATAAAAACGTTGCATACGAAATAGCAAAAGACCACATATTTGAAGACCCTAAGTACTATACCAAACTTAAAAAGATGGAAGAAGCTACAAATGAATCCACAAAGAAAGTCATTAAAAAGTTTCTTAGAGAAGATGTTGACCTAAAGGTGGTTGACGAAAATCCAGAATCTATAAACGTTTTAGTTAATTATAACGGTAGGGAAGCTGGTTTAATAGTAGTATCTCCGTCGCCTACTAAAAAGGATGTCATAGAAATCACAGGTATTAAATTTAAAAAGGAGTACGAGGAATTACACATAATATCTCAAGCGGTAAATGAACTATGGCCTTTATTTAAGGATGCTAACTCTATCCTTGTAGCCCCTAAGTCAGCAAGCATTGAATTCTGGAACAAACTAGGGTTCAGTAGAATATCACCAAACTACCTAATTTCAAACAGAGGTCACTAAAAACTTGTTTAATTAATTTATTTTCGATATATTTGTTTAAAATAATATATGGAAAGTTTAGCTGAGAAGATATACGTGGCCTTGATTAATAACCCAAATATAACTGACACAACAAGGATACTAAAAAACCCTGATTCAAGAAAAGGGTTAGTAAACCTATCAAATACTTTAGCTAAAAGTTTCATAAATAACAAATAATATGGAGAATAAGAATGAAATTAAAAAAGATTTATATAAACAAAAACCTAAAGCCAGACTTAGATTTATTAGGAAAGGTGTTGCATATTACTACGCCGACCTAAAAGAACAAACAGTTAATTTCGAGGTACCTGTAGATGATATGGGTGACGCTGATTTTAATGTAGAGATGGAAGGTAAATTATTAATCAGATGGATTAGTGATTCATCAAAACAATAGTATCGTGAAAGACGTTTTACTGTGGCTTGATGATTATCGAGACCCAAAAAATACTGAATTCTTAACTAAATTCTGTCCTGAGTTTGAAGCCCATAGAAAGGGTGTTATATGGGTCAAAAACTATAATGAGTTCAAGAATTGGATAGAAACTAATGGTTTACCAGATAAAATATCTTTTGACCATGATTTAGCTGATGAACACTACACACCTGTTGAAAGATACGGTGATTATAATAAATGGTCTTCCGAAATGAACTCCAAAGAGAAAACTGGAATGGACTGTGCAAAATACTTAGTAGATTATTGTTTAGATAATGACGTAACGTTACCAAAGTGGACCGTACATAGTGCAAATCCAGAAGGTGCCAAAAACATAACTAAGTATTTAATTAATTTTATGAGACAATAATATGGTACTATTTTTAAGAAATGATAATAATAAAACCTTATTTGAAGTTGAGGTATGGGTTAATAGCAATGATGAACGTAGTGATTTTGTTGAATTATCAGCAACCGTTCACATACTGAACTATTCTAACCACCTCCTTAATGAGGTTAAGAATAAAAAAGAGTTCATAAATACTTTTGAAATGTTAAGTGAACTAAGAGGTTGGTTATGGGAAAGATATTTCATGACTGATGATAATGATGGTTCAAAAATAGATGATGTAGTATCAAAGTTAAGGGTCGCACTAACTAAGGTGGCCAGTACGTATAATTTAAATTTAATAGACGATTAAATATGAGCAATGAAATAGAAAAAATACTTATTAAATTAAATAATAAGTTACAAGACTACAACGATTCAAAGTCAAGTAAAGAATTTGAGTTTATGTCTCATTTTACATATGTTACCAACTATTACTATGAGGTTATTATGTTTGGTGATGAAATTTTATGGTCATCTGAAGACGACCTTAGAGAGTATGTCGATGAAGACGGTATGGAGCAAGAAGATTTAGGGTTATTTGTTGAGAAAGCGTTTAATAAATACGTAAATTCACTAAAAAAACTTAGGTTTGACACACCCGTTGATGAAAAAGTAGGTGGTTTCGAGGTTGCATCAGAACTAATAGAAGAACTAACATCAAGAAAAGGATTTGATGGTATATGGAATTCAATGGACGATGAGGTTAGAGATGAGATGTTTCAAAAATGGGTTAATATTGTTGAAAAATACAACTAAATCCAATATCATATGAAAACTATAACAAAACAATTAGAAGAAAAGTATGGTGGTAAGTGGAAGTATATTAGGAACCGATTTGCTGGAGGGACATGGTTTTGTAAAGAATTAGATGCTATGGCATATTATGTGGCCCATGGAGGTTACGATGTTAATGGCGAATATGTACCACCAATATTACAAAACATTTTTGTATATGGTATAGGCGTACCTAAACGTTTTGTTCCAAAGCAAAGTTATAAGAAATTATTGAACAAGTGAACTACTACTCTCCGATATATTCGTGACTAAAGCAAACTCTTTTGTTGTCGATATAATGGTCGTTAAACATGTTGATATGTTTAACATCTGTTCTTAATTTCTTGTTCTTAGACGTTGGCTTCCATAAGGGTGAGTTTTCTCTATAAAAGCCCATGCGTGGGTGTGCAGTTCTAGAGAAATATCGCTTACCGTCATCAAGATGTAATTGAGCAATAGCGTTAGAAAACCTAACACCAATACCCATACCTTGATAATCTGGTAATACAACGGTCCTATGACCTCTCCAAGTGTTTTTAATACTACCACTAGGCATGGCCATACTAGCACCGAAACAAACTATATTACCATTCCAAACTCCTATCCAACATCTAGTAGCTTTTGAAATTTTATCATCTAAATAATGATGGTTTTTGAACATTGGCCAGACACTGTATTTTGTTCGATATATCTCGATAACAATGTCTGGCCTAGAGTAAAATTTCCGTTAAAGACTTCACCTGTATTCGTATTAATAACCCAATCTGGTTCCAACCACTCTAAAATATCCTCATGACAAGTAGATAACACAACATTTTTAATGTTATGTGATTTAATATACTTAGATAAGGACACTGAAGCTGCTTTAGCTACGTTCCTATCAACTACAGAGGTAAATTCATCTATACATGCGTCATTTTTAATTGAGCGGCTTAAATCGGCTCTAAACTTCTCTCCATTAGAAAGAACATGATAAGGTTTATACCAAGTAGGTATAGAATTTAACCCTACAGCACTTAATCTATTAATTCCATCATCTGGTGAATTGAAATGAGATATGATTGCCTCATTTAATTTCCATTTGTGGGTCTCGACATCACCAAATTGCTTCAATAAAGTCGTCTTACCAGTACCAGAGGCGCCTACTATTACACCAATACCATATTCTTCAGGTAAAAAATTAGGTTTAACCCATGGATTAAATTTATTAACACCGTCAAACTTACAATCAAACGCTTTCTCTGTAGCCTTTATGAATAAATCAGGGTCTACGTATGAAACTAAAGGGGTTTCAGACTTATCTAGATAGCCAAGTATTTGTTTTTTCATACTATAATATATAAAACATTCACATTAAGTAAACAAAAAAGACGCTCAGTGAGCGTCTTTTAATAGTTTTAGTCTTACATTTGTTCTTTAAAAGCCTGCCAATTATTGTTCAGTTGGTCAACTAACTTATCTACTAATTCTAGGGCCGTCTCATTACCAAATAAAGTTGGTTTATAATCATTATTGGTAGACAAGATTCTAGCTATGTCTTCGGCTGAATCTTGAACTGAACCACTAGAACCGTTTAATAGTTCATGACTTGGGATAGAGTTATTCTCGTTTAACTTTTTTTTTTAGTAATGTTACTTATTTTAATACCTTTTTTTTGTAATTCCTTTAACTGAGATTCAGTAACAGTTACTTTCTTAGTCTTAGGTTTACTCTCAGCGGGTACCAAGTTTCTTTCAACGATTGCTTCTTCAACAAGGTCGTTGATTAGATTAATTAATTTAGATTCTTGTATCTTAACTATTTTAGGATTTTTATCTGCCATGGTTTTAATGTTTTATTATAAATATAACCAAAACAGATAAAAATCTAAAAAATTAGGAACCACTGTTACACAGCTTGTCGGCTCCCGAACTTGCGGCATACGCATTCGGCTTAACTCTATAAGTTAACTGCATACCTTTACAGAAACCTACAACCTCACTAAAAGCAACATTAGATGCCCATAATGGGTTAGGGTTTACGTCGGCATGTATTTCCAAATCAATGTCATACAGCTCAACTAAATCAAGTATGTGGAAACATACGTTGATAGATAATTGAACCTCTTTCAACATTCTTTCCCTAATAGTTGGTCTGTATTTTTCTTGAAACACTCCTGAAATTACTTTAGCACCTAAACCTTTGTAAATAGTTTCATTATTTACTTTACCCATAGGCTTTTTCATTTCAACAATTATAGCAACAGCATACTTAAAACCCTTCCCTCTTTTTTGGGAATCAGTACCTACACAAATCTTAAGTTTATTACCTAATTCGTGTTGCTCATCAATCATTTTTTCTAAATAATCGATTAATGGTTCGTTAATTGAACCATGGGTTACTCTTTTCCAAGTAATGTCTTTTAATTCCATTTCATTTAATTTATTTACTTATTATTAATAACAAATAAACATAAAGAGGGTAATGTTTACTTGTTAATTTCTACACTAGGTAACAAAGCTTGGGCCATGTCAACTAAATCATTATTAATACTCAAAAATCTTAATGAACCACCATTAGACTCATCTAACATTTTAATTTCTTCTGGCAGCTCCTTTAATTCATTTCCAAACAAATTTAAAAATTTTAACTCATTTAATTTACCTATTGTTTTAGGTAAAGTAGCCAACTTATTATGTGGCAAAGACAAAATACTCAATTTATCAAGGCCACCTATACTAGGGTGTAATTCTGTCAACCCAGTATTATACAGATAAAAGAACACAGTGTTTTTTAATCTACTAAGGTTTGGTGTAGTACCAATATTATAATCGATGTATTTAATAGTACTAGTGTCACTAGGCAATATATCAAATAAAATATCCGTAAATCCAAAACCATATAGAATATCTACATATTTTCGCTCTTCTTTACCAGCTTTTACCGCCATTTTATATAAAATGTGATAGAAAAACTTACTTAACCCATCATTACCCTCAATCAACTTACCTACATTCTGAATACGCCTATCCTTTCGGTCCATAAACATATAAGTTTCAAAATGAAGTTGATATAATTCATGAGTCTTATTAGGGTCAGTATCTTCTAAAAAATACGTCTTAAATATGACTATATATAACTTACTTTTAGTCTTAAAAGGTGTTTTTTGATTAACATAATGATTATAACTGTCTTTACTAGCAGTTGTACACCAATTAGTTAATCCACCAAATAACCTACTAGATTTTACACTCAATGGTGTAAAAACCATAACTTTTCTATCTTCATAAGGTATGTCACCTAACTTTAGCGTGACCATATTCCTTAAATCCTTCTCTAACTTACTTACGTCCTTTTCAATATGAGGGTCAACAGCATCAAACAACTGAGATAAACTCTTATAGTTGTTAATGTTAGATGGGTCCGATATATCTTTAAATGCTCGATTCCTAGAACATAACTCTTTAAATATAGGCTTGTTCTTCTGCTTATGAAACACTTTAAGATATTCAGTGGCCATCCACAAATCTTCTTTTACAAACATTAAAGCGGAAGTATAATCCGATTCTTTAATAAATCTAGTAAAGGTAGTCAACATCCATTGAACATACTCCTTATGTTCAGTCGGGTCCGTCCTCACAATATCCATAAAGACAAAATCAGCCACTCTTATGTTTTTAGGTACCTTGATACCCTCATTAGCTAATTTACGCTCATTAAAACTATGTAAAGCATATATTGAGTTATCCTCATCACCATCATCACGAACTTCAACGTAATGAATACCATCATCTGATATATTATCATTCTCAGATAAACTCTCGATGTCTTCTAAATCAAACACATTGAATCTCTTCGCAAGAAATTCTATACGTTTAATTGGATTCTTATTTTTACCCAAAACTATGTTTTAATAGACAAATATAAACGAAAAAATCTAAATAAGTAAGTTTTATTTGAAAAATTCCATTAAATCTTTATCAATAAAATATTCAATCTGGCTTAATAGATACCCTAAGGTCGACTTATACTCATCATTTTTGGTTATCAATGATTTTAAAATTAAATTAGGGCACTCACCCAAACAAATTCTAGTTTCAAACTCATTATATAATTCTTGGTAACCTAAATCTATAAATTCCCCAAGAATTTCGTTATACGTTATTATACGGTCAATTTCAATATCAGAATATAATTTATTTAATGAACTCTTTTTAAAAGCCTCGTGTATTTTACCTGAAAATTTATCTCCCAACGTACTAAAACTCTGGTTTGTATTTCTCATAATCTTACGTTTATGTCTTTATAATAAATATAAAATCTACCAGCTAAATCATAATTACACCACCATTAATTTCAAAAAAAAACCCTATCTTTTACGTTCTGTGTAAGATAGGGTTTAACTTTTATCGAAAAAAAAAACTATTTCTTTCTTCGCATACCTATCTCCCTATCGTAATCGCCATAATACCACCCTTTGATGTTATCATTTATCTGCGATACAGGTAATCCAGCAAACTTATGTTGTAGATACTCAGATAAGGCCTTAGGGGTTATAGAACTACCGTCTATTTTCTTCTTAATTAATGGTTGATTATAAAATTCGTTGGCAACCTGCTTAACACCAACACTAGGTTCATAATCAGCCTCAAGAAAATCCTGAATCCTATTATTCAACTTAACATTGGCCACCGTCTCATTAATATGCGACTCGATAACCTTCAACTGCTTTTCATTTATAATTAACTTCTTACTCATACTATTAAATATCTTAATAAAATAAAAAACCCCTCTAGCAGAGGGGCTAAGTACATTATTTAAGGCCTTTTATAATCTCTTCTATCTCATCTTTGGATTTAACCCCCACTGTACGGTCTACAACCACACCCTCTTTAATAAATACTATTGTAGGTATACTCCTAACACCATAAGTCCTAGCCAACGCACTGTCGTTATCAACATTTACCTTAGTAATAGCAACATTTTCATCAGTGTTACTCTCAGCAACATCCTCTACGATAGGACCTAACGTCTTACAAGGACCACACCAAGGTGCCCAAAAGTCAATTACTACAATTTCTTTATCTGATAATAACTTATCTAGTCCATCACTGTTAATTTCTAATTCCATAAATTTTAATTTTTTAGTTTATTGCCTAATATACTACTTTTTTAAATATTTGGCAAGTATTTATAACTATGCGAGAAACAATAGAAGATATAATAACCGATTTTATTTCAAAAGAATTTAAAATAAAAAGAATTCGAAATGAAAAACGTAAGTGGAGTAGCGCTATAATAATACCCAAAGGTTACATACGTCAAACTAAGAAGTATTATAAAACTAGCAATACACTAAACCATGCAATGGTATCAGCTGATATCATAGCAGCCATAACTAACGTATTCAATATCGATACCGATTTAGCTAAAAAACTAACGGAACGACATTTATCGAATTTTAAATTTTAATTTACTCAGACTCCTTATCACAGCCCTCGCAATAGGTCTCAATCAAACGTATTACGCTCTTATTTATCTTATCTGTATTCTCACATAATTTATGTAATAGGTAAAACCTAAAACTTAAATATACTATCAAAACAAGATTGGTTAATATCGTGAATAAATTAACAACAGGGAATATCAGTAAATATATCTGAGATAATATCAACACTATCATGAATAACTTATAAATAAACGCCACTATCCTTTTTTTATCTTTCATTGTCTTTTATTGTTTGCTTACTACTATAAATATCTTGATTTTTTTATAAAAAAGGGTTATCTTTAAATAAAATTTCTTATGGCGAACTACAGTTTTAGAGAAGACCTCAGTGAGGGGAAGGAAGGGGAAGACTTTGTCATCAATCACCTTAAAAAACTTGGTGGTGAACTGATATCTAAAAATGATGATAATCGATATGATGCCATTATACGAAGGAAAGGTAAAAATATAAAATACGAAATAAAGACAGATTTATTCTGCAAACCAACATGGGATACTGGTAATATTTTTGTAGAGGTGCAATGTAGAGGTAAAAAATCTGGTATCATGGTTAGCGAAGCCGAATGGTTTGTAACTTATTTCATAAACCTTAACGAAATCTGGTATATAAGAAAGAATAAACTACTCGATATCATAGAAAAATATAAACAAAATTTTATCTTTAAAGATAATGCTGGTGACCCAGCGTCAGAAACAAAAGGATGGATGGTCCCAAGATATAAATTTACTAAAGACTTTTTAGTATACAACTCAAACACTTTACAGAGAATACAACCATAATCGCACCTCGCATATATTTATTAGTATATGTCGAAAATAAAACTTAAAATAGAACTGGTCCCATCAACATCCTTCTACTCCAACGTCAGAAGCATATTACCAAAAAAAGAATGGGATAGACTTAGAAAACAATCTTACGCTAAAGCTAAATTTAAGTGTCAAATTTGTGGTGATGTGGGTACTAATCAAGGTTACAGACATGATTTAGAATGTCATGAAATTTGGATTTACCAAAAAGATGGTGTACAACTACTTAAAGAATTGGTAAGTCTATGCCCCTAGATGTCATCAAGTTAAACATATAGGTAGGACCATAGCAATAGGTAAAAAGAAAGAAGCCTATGCGCACATAGCTAAAGTAAATAAATGGAAAAAGGAAGACGTAGAAAAATATGTCGGATTCTGCTTCCAAGAACATAAAGAAAGGTCTAAGATTAAATGGAAACTAAACGTTAAAATACTTAACGAGAAGCTAGGTGTTGATAGAAACCTAATCGATGAAGGACTGCGTAGCAAAACGCTGGGTAAACCCACATGGAAACGTAAAAAGAAAAAAAAGAATAAAGGTAAAGTAAAGGCCAAAAGAAAAAGGCCCACTAAGAAGAAATAAATGCCACCAAAAATATTATGACCATCATAATAATGGTGAAAAACATTATTATTTTACTCAACATATTATTTACATCGGTCAAATTAGTTTTACCACAATGTCTACACCTATACAACTTACCACTGTCGGTCCCTTCAATTAAACGCATGCTGTGCGATGGACAATCTGGATTCTTATCTCTAATTAATCGTTTCATAATATTACCTTTTTTACAAATATAAGAAGAAACATGGTGAAAATCATATTTTAAAACGTTAAAGTTTACTTAAATCAAATACGATGGAATATTCAGAGGCTAGATAAGCCAAAGTTTTACTGTTCTCATCACTTAAGTACTTAAGCTTTATGTTACCGTCAACCTCATACAAGGGAGAATTATATCCACCGCCATTACACATGATTTCAATAGTAGGTAGCATGTCAGAGTCCACCTTTACAGACTCTAATGAAACATTTCTTAAGTAATATAAGTCCCTTTCAGTTCTGTCTTTTACTTTTTTTAATAATTTTTTAGCTTTGACAACATTACACATAATTGTATTGTATACTATATAAATATAAAATTATCACCCTAAAAATCAGGTGTTTATGTATAATTGCTAAGATTTTAACTTTTTTTGTGACTATCTATCAAATTTTTAATGATACCATCAAATTTAGATAATGTCTCAACATCTAAAGTAGATATCGCATTGTGAGTCCTTAAATCATATAGGGAAATCATCTTATTATCACCTTTCTTAGATTTAACCGTAGAAGTACTTATAGGTCCATTTCTCTTTTGAGCCTCAATAGACCCATATAACTGTTCATATAACTCTTTGATACCTATGGTCTCACCAGAACCCCTAGTACCCTTAAGCTTTAATTCAACCTCTTGGTCAACGGTCAATGTAACAATGATTTCTTTATCATGTACCACCTCAGTTGTTTCCCTAACCAAATTCTTCTTTAATATTGTAGCCATTTACCTCTTTTTAAATAATTAAACTAATCCATACTCAATAACAACATTGCTCAACAAAGCTGGCAATATCGTAAATATAATATCTAACACAATCTCTTTAAAATCATTCTTACCACCAGATAACTTCTGAGCTATCTCCGATATAACAATACCACATAGCACCATAATAAGCGATGTAAAGCAATCAAAGAACATATCAAATAAATAATATCCCAATGCACCAATATAAAAATGCTTTAACTTATCATGTGCTGGTATTACCTTAACCAATACCTCTTTGCTAAAACGTGCAATACTACTTGCAACACCATTCAATGTATTTCCCATAACCTATGATTTATATATAAGTATCACAGCATTAACACATCTTTCAATACGTAAACAACAAAGGTACATACCGCCGCAACAAAAATGGAAAATAATAAAACAAACTTCCATTTAACCTCACCAAATATAGATAAGGTCAAGATTATTAAAATAAACATTTGCAAAAGGAAAGTAATCATAAATATCTGTTGTAAAAACATAGCAATTTAATTTAATGAACTCATTATGATATATAGAACAACAAACACAGCCGAAAGGACCATATTGTAATTCCAGTTGATATCCCGATTCATCATCATATCAAACATACCAATAAGTATATGCCAAATCAAATATGTAAAACATAATAAGGGTGGTTAATAAAGATAGGAGTAAATTGTTTACCCAATTATATCTCTTGAAATATATCTTATCCCATGTCACATTGAATGTGAAAAAGAATGCTGTAACAATTAAAGCTGTTGCAATCATAATGATATCTTTTTAATGTTAGGAGACAAATATACGTAAAAGAATCCACATATACAAACCGACCTTAAAAAAGGGCCAAAAAATTTCTGAAAAAAATTTTGGATTCTGTATATAAGAAGGGGGTGTCTTTTTTTTTTAGGGGTAATGTTTCGACGTATAAAAAAGGGGTCTTAAGATTTGCTAAAAATTTCTGAAAAAAATTTACGTGTAGGTCCGACTGCCATATATGAGCGACCCTATAGGGGTATACGTAAGGGGGTATACGGGGGGAGGGTATATAGGGGACCCCTGCGGGGGGAGGGGTAGTTAGAACGTCTTATATGGATTCTTGACATATGCAACTATATAGTGTTAAAGTTTTTATTATAAGGTAAAAAAATAAGCCTAACTTAATAGGCTCATTTTAATGGTTTGTAAGGACTTGTTTCAGATATAGTTTACTTACAGTCCGATAGTAATTTTTTGTCCGTTAAACTGAACGCCAGAGGTTTTAATTAGTTCCGTATTACTTAATACTAAAGTTCTATATTGAAAACTCTTTAAATTTAGTTCATTTTTAAGAATATCCTGAATTTTAGTTTTGGTTTGCTTATTGGTTTTTCTGTATTGTGGTAAATTTCCTTTATCTGATTTGCTAGAAGTTTGAAAGTTACCACTTATATAAACTTGCTTTGTCTCGTTATGTATTTTTAAGCCTTTGCTGATATTTGTATAAGTATCTAGTTGACTTTGCTGTCCGTTTGTTCTTTCGGTTTTAATTTTACCATTTGATAATTTACCACCTACTTTTGTAGTTTGGTCAATTAAAGCGTTTACCGCCTTATTGAATACGTCAAAAGTAAATTTATCATCTTTGCCATTAACAAACTGATAAAAAAATGCTTCTCTATCTAAATTCAATAGGGTTTCTTTGTTTTTGTCTTTTTGTCTCTCTCTATTGACATTGACATTGATAGTAATGTTTTTGTAACCGCTTACAATGCATTTACTCGCTTTTCTGTTAGCATCTACGAAATAATCTTTGATACTAACTATTGAAGCACCATTTAAACCGTTTAAAGTAAGTAAGAAATCTAAGAAATTTGTGTTTTGAGTATTCATAGTATTGGGTTTTTGTGTGTGATTATGGTACAAAGATACAAATAATATTTAGTTATTTATGTTAATGAAATGTTAAAATAACAATTCATTAATAAAAAAGTTTAAATAAGCCATTACAACGAGTAATGCAGTTACAACAAAGAAAACAAAAATATAAAGTTCTAAATAAACTTTTAAGTGAGTTAAGTAACTTTTAACTTGGTTTTTGATAGTGTTCATAGTTTTTGTGTGTTTGATTATGATACAAAGATACAAATATTAATAGGTTCTGTAATGCAAAAAAGTGTTAATATTTTGTTAAAAGTATTTCCCTTCAATATAAGCCATCCCTTCAAGGTCGCCCATATCATTTAACATACTCCAAACTCCGTCAACGTCACTAACCTCAATTAAAGTCTCAATTTCATAAATTCCCATAGTGTAAATGTGTTTTGATTATGATACAAAGATAGAAATATTAATAGGTTCTACAATGCAAATAACTGTTAAAGGTTTGTTAATTTAATTTTAATAGTTTTAACATTTCATTAACACAAATAACCAATGTTTATTCTTATCTTTGTATTGGACGACGGGCGCAGTGTAACATCAACACTGGAAGAGTAGACTCCAACCTACGCCTATTTTTTTTTAAGTGAATTAATTTAAACTTTAACATTTCATTAACAGAATAAACAGGATGTTATTTGTATCTTTGTACTGTAATCAAAACACATTTACACTATGGAAATTTTAAGAAAAGTAGGTCAATTCAGTTTAAATAAAGGGATTGGTATGAGTGATGGTTTATATAACGTCACAAACGATATTCTGCTGGAACATACGGAAGATGAGGGAGTATCATATTGGTTTGATGAGAAAGTTAAAGATACTCTAATCTATGTTAGCCGTAATGAATTTATTGCAAGGGCTAAACAAATGGCGGGCAATGACATCAATAAATACATTGGTAAAATTATTTAACATTTCATTAACATAAATAACTAAATATTATTTGTATCTTTGTATCATAATCAAACACACACACAATGAGAAAACAAGATTTTACACTATCGAAAGTTAGAGAAATGACATCTAAATTAATGGCTACAGACTTTGAGGTTCAGGGTCAAGTATTCAACATGAATAAGCTAAATTGGAGATTCGAATTTAACAATAAAAAAAGTTCTTTTGGCGTATGTAGTTCAAGACGTATACGTAAAGGTTTAGGTGTTACTACCTTAGTTGATAAAAAGATAAAATTATCTATGTGGTTAATTCAAAACTCTAGTGAGACACTTGCGGATTGGGAAAATACAATGCTACACGAAATAGCCCACGCAATAGACAAAGAGATTAGAGGTAAATCCAACCACGATTGGCATTGGAGGACTATCGCATTATCAATCGGATGTGATGGGGAAAGATGTAGGAGTACTAAAGTAGATGCAAAGGAATCTAAATACACGTTAAAGTGTCATAATTGCGGTGAGGAAACTGCAAGCCACAGAAGAAAAAAGAGACTATCAGCCTGTGGGAATTGCTGTAGAAAACATAACGGCGGTAGATATACGGCTGAGTTCAAACTAACACAAATACAAAATTACTAATATACACAAAAGTGTCCTAGGGCTTGGAAGAGTCCTAGGTTTTTATTATCTTTGTGAACTAAAAAAATAAATACTATGAGTAGAGATGAATTAATTAAGGTTTTAGAGAGTAATGATTTTATAATACATGAGACTCACGGGAACTCAGCTGAGATTGAGAAATGGACTGATGGTGGTGTAGATATGATATTTTATTTTGAAGACCTCAGCGCTGAGTCTTTTATTGAGATAGCTAACGAATTTGATGTGGATGAGCAGGTAACTACTTATATTCAAGACCCATTATATAAAAGTAACTTTACGGTTGGGGAGAGTTTCGAAGACTTTACTAAATTCCATAATCACTTAAAAGATATTGCAAAGGAAATACAAAACAAATAGGGTTTATTCTGTGTTTTGATTAGTGTGAGGGATAGCTGTTGTGGGCTATCCCTTTTTTTTATAGTACACGAAAGTGTCCTAAACCTTTGATATTACATTTAATTTTGTTATCTTTGCCTAAACACTATTAAATTGGGCGAACTAGATAAAAGCAACAAGAATGTTAAATCATTATTAAGGGTTAAGAAAGAGATATTAGTTGAAGAGTATCTATACAGTAAAAGGGCATTAGATTTGCTTCAGGCAGAGAATAATTGGTTAAAGGGTATATTTGACCTTCATCAAGAATGCATCGAAGAGCGTGGAGAAAATGGGGATGTTATAACATTAATTAATGAATTTAAGGAAAGCATTGAAGAGATTAAAGAATACTATAACCAGCACGTAAATAACCCAGACTTTTATAGTGAATAAATTTAACATCTCATTAACAGTTTAAACCGAATGTTATTCGTATCTTTGTATTGTAATCAAAAACACAACGTTATGAAAATATTGAACCCTATTGCGATACTACTTATCTTAAGTAGCACATTCAATATAGCGTTATTCAGAATCCTACCATTAGGATTTATAGAATTAGTTATTATGTTATTAATAGGAATTGCTATGCTAGGTTTAAATATGAGATACTTAGATAAGCAAGATAAAATTAAAAAAGGTAAGTGGTTATGAGAACATTTTATATAATACAAGGCGGTGCTTTAGAGGATTACTTAAAACAAAGTAATGGTAACGGAATAAATGGCCCAGGCCACCCTGGTTGTCAAGGTATATGTAATGGTAGTGCACCTTCATCACATAAAGAATCTTGTGGTTGCGCTGAACCAAGCGCTTCAATAGATAGTGGCATTGGTATTTCAATTGTTTTGGGTGTAGTTTTAGGTATTATGATACTACTAAAATTAAAGAATTAATTTTAACATATCATTAACATTTTAAATTAATTATTATTTGTATCTTTGTATTGTAATCAAACATTATGGAAACTATTTTAGATTATTTAGTAACGGGAGCAGAGTATTTTGGATTTATACTATACACCGCTTGTTTGGTTGAAGTCGCTTACGGTTTTATCAAATTAGGTATAATGCAAATAAAAGGTTAAAGTGTATGGTATAATGAAAATTATGTCTTATATTTGTATCAAAATAAAACACAATGAAAAAGATAAACCATTATACACCTTTGCAAATGAAGGTTTGGTTAGAGTTAAAAATATTAATGGAGTTATGAAAAACTTCTATAAAGCATATGTATTGAAAGTATAATAGTGTTTGTTTTGATTATGTGTGTGAAGGGCAACTGTTGTGGGTTGCCCTTTTTTTATGTTAAAATATTTGGTAGATACGTTTTATTGTTTTATATTTGTATTATAATCAAAAAACAAAAAGATGAAAACATTCACAGTAATTTTTATCCCTAATATGTACTTGAATGAGGATGACCCCTCAGATTTCAAGGAATGGAGAGACGTTGAAGGTGAAAGTGCTGACGACGCAGTAGAATCAATGAAAAATCATGCAATGGTATTAAGTTGCACAGAAAACAAATAGTAATAAGAATAGTACGGATAAATAAAACGAAACATTATGACAGAAGAAGAACAGATACAAGTAAAAACGCTTGAAGATGTGATAGAAGATATTAAAGGAATGAACCCTGAATATATTATAGAGTTTTTAAAAGAACAAATAGATATAATTAAGCACGGAATTTAGTATTATTTTTATTACGTGTTATGTGCTTTTTTAATTGCACAGAAAACAAATAATATGGGAGTATTTTATTTCTTTGGTCTAGGTAGTTGTTAAAATTTTAAAAAACCTCATCATTTATTTGGTGGGGTTGTTTTATTTCCTTACCTTTGTAGTGTTAGCCTGAGGTACAAGTCGGAAGAGTAGACTCCAACCTACCCTATATTTTTTTAATTATAACTTTAACACTTTATTAAGAGAGTGAACCGATTATTAATTGTATCTTTGTATTGTAATCAAAACACAAAATACTATGAAACCTAAATTAACTAAGACAGACCAAAAATTAATTGATAGTCTGGTATTCAACTTCAATGGCAAAGATGAGACAATTCGAAATCCATTTTCTGGGGAGGCTTGTAAATTAGAACCTAGAGGTGTTGCATTACACGACTATATCAAAGGGTGTGAGGCGACTAAACTATATGACAATCTAAGAAAGGGGCTTACTCTTTTTAGAAAGCTTTACCCCGAACAATATTATGTGTTGTTAGATTAGTAGTTAAAACCCGTCATTAATTTGATGGGTTTTTTATTACATGTAATTTAAAATGCTAACTTTAGTATGTTGTATGAACTCAAGCTTATTCTTACCTTTGTAATGAACTTAAAAACAATATAACTATGGAAGGCTTAAAGTATTATTATGAGGTACATGTATGCGGTAAGAATGGATTTTCAACATGCGTAATAAGCAACGATAAATTGGATGTTGATGCAAACGACGATGAGATAATTTTATTGGGATATGCTCAGGATAAATTAGAGGGTGACGATTGTCATTACGTGGATTATATCGAGGAGCTTACATATGATGAGTATAAAGAATATTTTGTTTTTTAACACTTTATTAACACAAATAACCAATGTTTATTCTTATCTTTGTATTGTAATAATAATCAAAAACACAAAATTATGGGTTACACAAGGTATTTTGAACTGAAAAAAAGAGCTACAAAAGCTGAACAAAAGAAAATCAAAACAGCGGCTGAGAAGGTATTAAAGGAGCATTCAGACATTATTCAATATGAGTCAGACATTACTAAGCGAGCTCAATGTGAGTACAACGATAGTGGGTTAATTATCCGATTCAATGGCATTGAGGTTGAAGGGCATGAGACATTTCTTTTTGAGAGTTATGATACTAGCTGGAATTTTTGCAAAACAAATAGAAAGTCTTATGACATTGTAGTTTATAAAATCTTAACAATACTCGAAGCGGTATTAGGAGATAAGATTGACGTTTCAGGCGATGGTACTTCATTTTCAGAAGAGCAAACCAATAAGTCTGAATTTTTAAAGAGTCTTAATCTTTAAAATTTTAACAACCCCTTAACATAATAGTTGAGGGGTTTTTATTATCTTTGTATTGGTTAGTCTGGATAGCGATATTCGAAAGAGTAGACTCCAGCCTACATTATATTTTTTTATGTATGAATTATAAAGTTTTAACACTTCATTAACACTATTAACTGTTTTATTGTTTTATATTTGTAGTGTAATTAAAACACACACACTATGCAACATATCACAGACTTAGAAAAAAGGGTAGAAAATTTATCCCCTGAATCAATTTGTTCACTTATGGAATTTAATCAAAACGATATATCTTTTGGTATGGATTCCCCTGCTAGGACAATGCTAAACAAAAAACTAGTGAAAAAGTTTGAGACTTTTGAAATTGATGAAATTGAATTACTTATAGTAGAATCAGGAGAATAAAACTTTAACAATCCCTTAACACTTTAGTTGAGGGATTTTTCTTATCTTTGTATTGGTAGACGGGCCGAGCATTGAAAAATGACGGAAGAGTAGACTCCAACCTACGTGAATTTTTTTTAAGGTTTTATATGTTTTAACATTTCATTAACATAATAAACCAATGTTTATTCTTATCTTTGTATAATAATCAAACACAAAAAGCTATGGCAACAAAAACATGGAAATTAGGTGAAGTCTGCAAAGGTGGCGTTATTACCGTTAACACAACCAAAACAAAGGTTACTGTTATAGGTAAACACTGGGACCTTTCAGCAGGTACTAGAAAGTCTTCAAACCAAAGCAACGCTAAGGAATGGATTAGAAAAGAGGTATCATTGTTAGACGGTGACGCAAGGCGTAAGATTGATTTCTTCATACACGACCTTACAACAAGTTACCACACTGGCAAAATTTTAGAGTGGATAGAAAGCAAAGTAGAATTTAAAACAACTATGTGGTAATGGGAAAACATGAAAGGTTAATCAAAAAGTATAAGATAGATAATCATCCAGAATGGAATGTTCTGGAGGTTACCTTAAATTATCAATTAGGTGGGTGGAACTATTTTACAGGGGTACAGAAACCTAGAGGGTTGGAACTACATTGTACTCCGCTTGAGCGTCATGGTAATGGAAGTGTCTATACTGGGTTTAGTGGTATATATAAATTAGTAAAAGAGATGAATAGGTTCAGCGCTAAGAAGTTAAGGGAATTCGAAGTAAGTCAAGAAGACTTTGATGCCGTAAAGAATCATATAATCAATAAACATAACATTAAAATCGAAGAGTATGTCTAGGATTAAACCACAAGTACACATAAGTGTAAGGGGTGTTACGAAATACGAACACTTTAAGAGTTATCATAATCATTTGAAGTCCTCACTGCCAAGACTTTTTAAAGAGTATAATGTTAATGAGTTATTTGTTGTACGTTCAAAAAGAGGTCAATGGGGTGAATGGTGCGAAACATGGGAAATGAGTAACGGAAAGCCCGTTATTGTAAAAGAAGGATGGAGTTAATACACAAAAGTGTATATAAGTTTTAACATATTATCAACGCAAAGGTAGAGATTAAATTCCTATTTTTGCGTTATTATTTTAAAAATTATAACAATGGATGTAGAAGTATTACAATTAAAAAGAACAAGCGACGGTGAATTATTCAATGTGGGTAACCAACCGATATAAGGGTTATGGTTGATAATGGTATGCTTTATACATTGAGGTAAATAAATTAACACTTAATTAACATAATTAACCAATTGTTATTTGTATCTTTGTAGTGTAATGAAAAGCACGTATTATGAAACACGAAGCAAAAGTATTATTAAGGAACTCATTAGATGAGTTTAAGTCTGTTAATGAAGTCCGTAAAGTGAAACTGATTAAGTTTGTTGAACAAAGAGTTGAACAACACAACAACGGATTAAATACCATAGG